>WLWD01005666.1_pt1 | contig 48176 bp, 16 predicted proteins | sample 6712731 | NCBI WGS metagenome assembly WLWD01 (sample SAMN12718690, study PRJNA576275) | sponge metagenome | isolation source: marine sponge | host: Mycale hentscheli | place: New Zealand: South Island, Marlborough, Capsize Point | collected 2014-11-01 | reverse complement strand
CATATGATCTGCAACCAGCATGACCCATAAAAGTTTAAATTTCAGTCTGCTATCAAAATGTATTTAATTACAATTATGATCTAAGGACTGTGTGTGTGTGTGTGTGTGTGTGTGTTAGGATGATGAGGATATTGCAGTATGCATGGGTTGTGTTGATCAGCCAATAATGATGGTTACTTCAAGTGTTAGTAAAGTTCCTTTTGTTGAAATTTGTGCTAGATAACCAAAGCAAAATTGAATTTTAGTAATTCAGATTTTTTAATATGCCAGGTGAACATTTTTTAAGCCTTTGCTGCAGGTTTATATACTATTCCAGTTAACCTCCAATTTGCATCAGATTGAACGCAATTGGAGCCAAGAAAAAAATTACAAGAGAAAAATATTGATAGTAACTATATTTAGTTATAATGCATTATCATTATATTGCTAGCCATGGTTGTATTACCTGTGTTTATCAAAACAAAAAATTGTTACTAGGGATTGTATAAACTAATTTTTCAGTTTTCCAAGTTTCAGAAATGATTTTGTAGTAGCTAGCTATAGTCTGTCCAAGTTGAGTTGGCCAGAAAAAACCTTGAATAACTTTTGAACGGAAGCAGCTACGTATCCGGAGTTGCACCATTAGAACGCTCGTGCCAAAGCAGTTAAAAATATTCCTCAGTATACTCCAAAACCAGAGAGAAATTGCCATTCCAAAACTCAAACAAAAGTCTATGGGAATAGAAAACAACAACAACAGGTTTCCCGCTCAAAACGTGCCCGCTTTTGTACAGCTCGATTGGTCACATGGACTGTCTTCATTTAAGAATTTTGTAAACAATGAGCGGTTTCTTCTCAGATTGCTGTGTTTCTAGCTTTGTATCATGATTAGCTTAGGTTGCGAGTGTGGAAACAGGATAGTCGGAGTGTCCTGTTGTCGCAGAGTACAGGACCACCTGATAGAATGTTGGTAAGATTATTTGTCTACCTGTTCAATAACAAATGCCGTATAGCCAATATTTTTCAGAGTGATATAGCTATCATTTAGCTAGCAACTTGTAATATAGCCACACTTAAGCTTTAAATTGTGTGCTTATCAAAACTGTGTTTATTCCAATTTATTTTTCTTCACTACTAGATGCCGTTTATTGTAAGGATTAGGAACAATTCAGGCTGCACTCCACCTTTAACTCATATCACAACTATATTTTGTATAATATGTGTACTACATAAATCTATCATCTCATAAATTTTCATATATGTTATAAATACATGAAACAATTGATAATTTTATTTAACAAGAAAGTCTAATAACTTTAGCTACAAGTTAACAGTGCTGTACTGCTGAATCCTGTGAATATCAAAATATTTCTTGGGACACAGTAGGTAGAGTTGACTGCTTTTAATCTTGTCTATTTAGAAGAATGCCTCACCAGTTTGTGTTTTTCATCTGCTGTACATTATCTGTGCATAAGAAACATAAATATAGTTGAAAACAGATGAGATGAGCTGTACAGCGCCCGAAAAACTCCACAAACCTCACTAAATTTCTTTCTTACAATAGTTACAGAATTAATGCGCACCTGTGCTACCGCCCTATTTTCACGGTAACGTTGACGTTTGTGCACTTAATTGACTTGGATTCACATGGCTAAATTGCTTCTTGTTAAGTACTAAATGCATTCCTCATTTACCGCACTTGCGGTCGTGCCAACTCAACTTGGACAGACTATAGTGTAGAGTAGCGATGAGGGTTCACACCTTTGGTACTTCATTCATGTATAAGGTTTGCTCATTTTATTTGTCACTATGCTCACTGTTAGTTGTTGAATGTTTACCATTTGTGATGTAGGGGTCTAATTCAGTGTAGATGCAAGCAATGGATGTCACATCTCATTCTGTTGTCATGTGCTTCTCCTATCGGGTAAGAAGCTACTTACTGGCTTTATGGATATGTATTTGTAGGGCAGGTCTTATGGGAGTAAAAGTTTTGGTGATGATGTTATTAGCTTGTGTAAGTGTTTTGGCATAGACTTTTCTATTCATAACGTTTACTTTATATTTTGTCGTTGCATGTAAAAAGTGTAGAGATTTGTGTGTTTGTGTAGCATACACAAGTCATCAGTATGTTTATCAAGTTCTATAGAATATTTTATCCAATGACCAATTTAGTTTAAGCTTGTAAGATAGTTCTTTATCTTAATCTTGCTGACTGTCCAAATCTTAATCCTAATGTCATTTTTCCTACTAGTTGTCATATTGCAGTCCTGGCGATTGTCCTTAATCTTTACCTGCTAACTATCATCTGTTTTAAACCTACTCTTGTCCTATACCTTAATCCTGGTGATTGTCTTCTATTTCTTGGTTAGTAAAGTATGTGTGATCTCTAGGTTGGTAAAGATCTGTGATTTCTTGGTTGGTCAAGTATGTGTAATCTTTTGGTTGGTAAAGATGTGTGATCTCTAGGTTGGTAAAGATGTGTGATCTCTAGGTTGGTAAAGATGTGTGATCTCTTGGTTGGTAAAGATGTGTGATCTCTAGGTTGGTAAAGATGTGTGATCTCTAGGTTGGTTAAGATCTATGATCTCTTGATTGGTAAAGTATGTGTGATCTCTTCGTTGGTAAAGTATGTGTGATCTCTTGGTTGATACAGTATGTGTGATCTCTTTGTTGGTAAAGTATCTGTGATCTCTTGGTATTTAAAGATCTGTGATCTCTTGGTTGGTACAGTATGTGTGATCTCTTGGTTGGTAAAGTATGTGTGATTTCTTGGTTGGTAAAGAACTGATCTCTTGGTTGGTAAAGATCTGTGATCTCTTGGTAGGCAAAGTATGTGTGATCTCTTTGTAAGGTATTTGTGATCTCTTGATTGGTAAAGTATGTGTAATCTCTTAGTTTGTAAGGTATTTGTGATCTCTTGATTGGTAAAGTATGTGTGATCTCTTGGTATTTGAAGATCTGTGATCTCTTTGTTGGTAAAGTATCTGTGATCTCTTGGTGTGTAAAGATCTGTGATCTCTTGGTTGGTACAGTATGTGCAATCTCTTGGTTAGTTAAATATAAACGCTCTCTTGGTTGGTAAATCTGTGATTTCTTTGGTGGTAAAGATTTGTGATCTCTTGGTTTGTAAAGTATGTGTGATCTCTTGTTTGGTAAAGTATGTGCGATATCTTGGTAAAGATGTGAGATCTCTTGGTTGGTAGAGTATGTACGATCTATTGGTTGGTAAAGTATGTACGATAAAGATCTGTGATCTCTTGGTATGTAAAGATCTGTGATTTCTTGGTTAATAAAGATCTGCGATCTCTTGGTTGGTAAAGTATGTGCGATCTCTTGGTTGGTAAAGTATGTGCGATCTCTTGATTGGTAAAGTATGTGCGATCTCTTGATTGGTAAAGTATGTGCGATCTCTTGATTGGTAAAGTATGTGTGATCTCTTAATATGTAAAGATCTGTGATCTCTTGGTTGATAAAGATCTGCGATCTCTTGGTTGGTAAAGTATGTGTGATCTCTTGGTTTGTAAAGTATGTACGATCTCTTGGTTGGTAAAGATCTGTGATCTCTTGGTAGGCAAAGTATGTGTGATCTCTTAGTTTGTAAAGATCTGTGATCTCTTGGTTGGTAAAGTATGTGTGATCTCTTGATTTGTAAAGTATCTGTGATCTCTTGGTATGTAAATATCTGTGATCTCTTGGTATGTAAAGATCTGTGATTTCTTGGTTAATAAAGATCTGCGATCTCTTGGTTGGTAAAGTATGTGCGATCTCTTGGTTGGTAAAGTATGTGCGATCTCTTGATTGGTAAAGTATGTGCGATCTCTTGGTTGGTACAGTATGTGTAAAGTATCTGTGATCTCTTAATATGTAAAAATCTGTGATCTCTTGGTTGATAAAGTACTGTGAACTCTTGGTTGGTAAAGTATGTGTGATCTCTTGGTTGGTAAAGTATGTACGATCTCTTGGTTGGTAAAGATCTGTGATCTCTTGGTTGGTAAAGATCTGCGATCTCTTGGTTGGTAAAGTATGTGTGATCTCTTGGTTGGTAAAGTATGTACGATCTCTTGGTTGGTAAAGATCTGTGATCTCTTGGTTGGTAAAGATCTGTGATCTCTTGGTAGGCAAAGTATGTGTCAGGGCCGGCGCCTATGGTGCGGCTGGTACGGCCATGGCCGTACCACTTTTTTGGTCTCGCCGTACTATTCTCCGAGTAGAAATTGAAAAGATGGAATAGGTTGGGTTACGGCACGTCATTGTGTTACCCCTGTAAGTGTCTCGCTCGCTACGTTCGCTCGCCAACTACAGATTCATTTTAAAGTAATTTTTTTGTTCACCACTTAGCTAATCGTAATTTTTCATAACACAATAATATGCAAATTTATTAATATAAATTTTTTTTCATTGCTATCTCTCGATTAAAAAAAAAAATTTTGTATTGTTTCTGTCAAACTCTGCAAGGCTTAACTATACTTAATTAACCCCATTCTCAAAGAGGTAATGTGTTTGATAGCAAGACAGCATGGATGCATACAGAATAATATAATGGTGACAAGTCCATATGAAAACCAAAATGTAATTGTGAATTTCCAACTCGCAGGTTTATCAGGAGCATGTTCACAAGTCTCAAAGTTCCTTCTGCTATAGTTCTTGAAGATTGGTTCCCTCAGCCAGATATTCTTAAAATGCTGAGACTCTGTGGATAGCTACATATTATTGTAAAAGTGTTATAAACTGTTAATTTAATGGTTAGAGCCGTACCACATTTCATTTGCTGGCTCCGGCTCTGTGTGTGATCTCTTGGTTGATAAAGATGTGTGATCTCTAGGTTGATAAAGATGTGTGATCTCTTGATTGTTAAAGTATGTGTGATCTCTTGGTTGGTAAATTATGTGCGATCTCTTGATTGGTAAAGTATGTGCGATCTCTTGGTTGGTACAGTATGTGTGATCTCTTGATTGGTAAAGATCTGTGATCTCTTGGTTGATAAAGTACTGCGATCTCTTGGTTGGTAAAGTATGTGTGATCTCTTGGTTGGTAAAGTATGTACGATCTCTTGGTTGGTAAAAATCTGTGATCTCTTGGTTGGTAAAGATCTGTGATCTCTTGGTATGTAAAGATCTGTGATCTCTTGGTATGTAAAGATCTGTGATTTCTTGGTTAATAAAGATCTGCGATCTCTTGGTTGGTAAAGTATGTGCGATCTCTTAGTTGGTAAAGTATGTGCGATCTCTTGGTTGGTACAGTATGTGTGATTTCTTGATTAGTAAAGATCTGTGATCTCTTGGTTGATAAAGTACTGCGATCTCTTGGTTGGTAAAAATCTGTGATCTCTTGGTTGGTAAAGATCTGTGATCTCTTGGTTGGTAAAGATCTGTGATCTCTTGGTAGGCAAAGTATGTGTGATCTTTTAGTTTGTAAAGATCTGTGATCTCTTGGTTGGTCAAGTATGTGTAATCTCTTGGTTGGTAAAGATGTGTGATCTCTAGGTTGGTAAAGATGTGTGATCTCTTGGTTGGTAAAGTACGTGTGATATCTAGGTTGGTAAAGATCTGTGATCTCTTGGTTGGTAAAGTATGTGTGATCTCTTGGTTGGTAAAGTATGTGCGATCTCTAGGTTGGTAATGATCTATGATCTCTTGATTGGTAAAGTATGTGTGATCTCTTGGTATGTAAAGATCTGTGATCTCTTGGTTAATAAAGATCTGCGATCTCTTGGTTGGTAAAGTATGTGTGATCTCTTGGTTGGTAAAGTATGTGCGATCTCTTGGTATGTAAAGATCTGTGATCTCTTGGTTAATAAAGATCTGCGATCTCTTGGTTGGTAAAGTATGTGTGATCTCTTGGTTGGTAAAGTATGTACGATCTCTTGGTTGGTAAAGTATGTACGATCTCTTGGTTGGTAAATATGTGTGATCTCTTTGTTGGTAAAGATCTGTGATCTCTTGGTAGGCAAAGTATCTCTTGGTAGGCAAAGTATGTGTGATCTCTTAGTTTGTAAAGTATGTGTGATCTCTTGATTGGTAAAGTATGTCTGATCTCTTGGTATTTGAAGATCTGTGATCTCTTTGTTGGTAAAGTATCTGTGATCTCTTGCTTGGTATGTAAAGATCTGTGATCTCTTGGTTAATAAAGATCTGTGATCTCTTGGTTGGTAAAGTATGTACGATCTCTTGGTTGGTAAAGTATGTACGATCTCTTGGTTGGTAAATATGTGTGATCTCTTTGTTGGTAAAGATCTGTGATCTCTTGGTAGGCAAAGTATCTCTTGGTAGGCAAAGTATGTGTGATCTCTTAGTTTGTAAAGTATGTGTGATCTCTTGATTGGTAAAGTATGTCTGATCTCTTGGTATTTGAAGATCTGTGATCTCTTTGTTGGTAAAGTATCTGTGATCTCTTGGTATGTAAAGATCTGTGATCTCTTGGTTAATAAAGATCTGTGATCTCTTGGTTGGTAAAGTATGTGTGATCTCTTGGTTGGTAAAGTATGTGTGATCTCTTGGTATGTAAAGATCTGTGATCTCTTGGTTAATAATGATTTGCGATCTCTTGGTTGGTAAAGTATGTGTGATCTCTTGGTTGGTAAAGTATGTACGATCTCTTGGTTGGTAAAGTATGTACGATCTCTTGGTTGGTAAATATGTGTGATCTCTTTGTTGGTAAAGATCTGTGATCTCTTGGTAGGCAAAGTATCTCTTGGTAGGCAAAGTATGTGTGATCTCTTAGTTTGTAAAGTATGTGTGATCTCTTGATTGGTAAAGTATGTCTGATCTCTTGGTATTTGAAGATCTGTGATCTCTTTGTTGGTAAAGTATCTGTGATCTCTTGCTTGGTATGTAAAGATCTGTGATCTCTTGGTTAATAAAGATCTGTGATCTCTTGGTTGGTAAAGTATGTACGATCTCTTGGTTGGTAAAGTATGTACGATCTCTTGGTTGGTAAATATGTGTGATCTCTTTGTTGGTAAAGATCTGTGATCTCTTGGTAGGCAAAGTATCTCTTGGTAGGCAAAGTATGTGTGATCTCTTAGTTTGTAAAGTATGTGTGATCTCTTGATTGGTAAAGTATGTCTGATCTCTTGGTATTTGAAGATCTGTGATCTCTTTGTTGGTAAAGTATCTGTGATCTCTTGGTATGTAAAGATCTGTGATCTCTTGGTTAATAAAGATCTGTGATCTCTTGGTTGGTAAAGTATGTGTGATCTCTTGGTTGGTAAAGTATGTGTGATCTCTTGGTATGTAAAGATCTGTGATCTCTTGGTTAATAATGATTTGCGATCTCTTGGTTGGTAAAGTATGTGTGATCTCTTGGTTGGTAAAGTATGTACGATCTCTTGGTTGGTAAAGTATGTACGATCTCTTGGTTGGTAAATATGTGTGATCTCTTTGTTGGTAAAGATCTGTGATCTCTTGGTAGGCAAAGTATCTCTTGGTAGGCAAAGTATGTGTGATCTCTTAGTTTGTAAAGTATGTGTGATCTCTTGATTGGTAAAGTATGTCTGATCTCTTGGTATTTGAAGATCTGTGATCTCTTTGTTGGTAAAGTATCTGTGATCTCTTGGTATGTAAAGATCTGTGATCTCTTGGTTAATAAAGATCTGTGATCTCTTGGTTGGTAAAGTATGTGTGATCTCTTGGTTGGTAAAGTATGTGTGATCTCTTGGTATGTAAAGATCTGTGATCTCTTGGTTAATAATGATTTGCGATCTCTTGGTTGGTAAAGTATGTGTGATCTCTTGGTTGGTAAAGTATGTACGATCTCTTGGTTGGTAAAGTATGTACGATCTCTTGGTTGGTAAATATGTGTGATCTCTTTGTTGGTAAAGATCTGTGATCTCTTGGTAGGCAAAGTATGTGTGATCTCTTAGTTTGTAAAGTATGTGTGATCTCTTGGTATGTAAAGATCTGTGATCTCTTGGTTAATAAAGATCTGTGATCTCTTGGTTGGTAAAGTATGTGCAATCTCTTGGTTAGTTAAATATATACGCTCTCTTGGTTGGTAAATCTGTGATTTCTTTGGTGGTAAAGATTTGTAATCTCTTGGTTGGTAAAGTATGTGTGATCTCTTGGTTGGTAAAGTATGTGTGATCTCTTGGTTGGTAAAGTATGTGTGATCTCTTGGTTGGTAAAGTATGTGTGATCTCTTGGTTGGTAAAGTATGTGTGATCTCTTGATTGGTAAAGAATCTGTGATCTCTTGGTATGTAAAGATCTGTGATCTCTTGGTATGTAAAGATCTATGATCTCTTGATTGGTAAAGTATGTGTGATCTCTTGGTTGGTAAAGTATGTGCGATCTCTTGGTTGGTAAAGTATGTGCGATCTCTTGGTATGTAAAGATCTGTGATCTCTTGGTATTTAAAGATCTGTGATCTCTTGGTTAATAAAGATCTGCAATCTCTTGGTTGGTAAAGTATGTGTGATCTCTTGGTTGGTAAAGTATCTGTGATCTCTTGGTATTTAAAGATCTGTGATCTCTTGGTTAATAAAGATCTGCAATCTCTTGGTTGGTAAATATCTGTGATATCTTGGTTGGTAAAGTTTGTGCAATCTCTTGGTTGGTAAAGATACTGAATAATGCATGAAAGTAAGTACTGTTAGCAAATAGTAAAGCTAATAGTCTTCTGTAGAAGTGTTTTGGAATGTTGTATGGGATGTAACTGTGTTAAAATTTTAAAAAAATGTTATAATTATTTACTTCATTTGTACATATAGAATTGCAAAGAGTGCACCTCTGACGAAATCACCAGGGCTACAAAATCAAACAGACTCTCCATCCCTGAGAATGGATCAACAAGTGCTCGGTGACTAAGCAGAAATGAACTATCCTCGACTGTTCCTAGCTACATTTGTCACAAAATGACAATCCATGTTCATAAAGCTGATTTTATTCATATTGTGTAGCGATTGTTTGAATATAATTTGTAATTTAAAAAAAAATTCCAACATTTTATGGAGTCAGAAATCAGATATTTTGAGTACATGAAAGTAAGATAACATGTGCAGTTTCCTGACATTGTCATGTATGTAGGAAATTTGATGTTCACTTCATGAAATGAGGAATACACATGGCATTTCTGTCTCTGACATGAATACAGGAAATTTGACATTTGATACATGAAATGAAGATGACATATGGTTTTTATTGCTTGTGACATGTATACAGGAAATGCATCTGAAATTTGGTAGATGAAATTTCAGGTACCTGAAATCGGTCCTGTCAGGTACCTGAAATTGTGCTCTATCATATACCACCATGTAGCAAGAAATGTACAGGAAATTCCGGGATTTCCTGCACTTTGACACAAGCAAACTGGATGGAATTTCCTTTGCCTTTCAAGCATCTATCATGCATGAGGAAACTCCACTTTTTTTGTAGTGCAAGGCCTCCACCTGTGACCTGCACCATCTGCACACCTCCGCAGGACCAGTTGCATAGCGACCAAGGCCTCCACCTGTGATCTGGGCCAAACTGACTTTTGAGAAATAAGTTGCTAATGTATCTAAAAACTACGGGTAGAGTGCACTAGACACTGGTCTATGAATCTGAATGAGGTGGTTTGATCTGTATGCATATATACATGCATGTAGCATAGCCAGTGTGTAAGCATTGTTTAGAATAACTAAGGAACAACAACACTGCTGTGATTGCATGTCATTGATCAAAATATCACAATAACACCACCACCTGTCCCCAGTAATGAGGTATATTCTGTTGCTATCGCCCTCCGTATCCCAGATAAATGTCCATTTGCAGCAGAATAATAAGCAGACAGGACTATTAGGTTCAACACTACCAGCTGATCATACGACTTCCTTTATTTTTTTCAATTCATTTAATACAGACATGCAATAATCACAATCCAACAAAAGATAATCAACAGTAAAATAATCACAAAAAGAAAAAAAAAACAAAGACGTAATGTTCGATAGACATGTCGTACAAACGTCACTTGTACTTAGAGATAGTCTTCATTTACTTCTTGAAATCACTTCATTGTAATCGTTACAGCCTGACAAAAAGAGAAAACATTAATAAAATGCAACAAAAACATATATCCCAGTTACATACCTGTAGCTCTTATGAACAAGACAGTGGTGCTTCACATGGCTGTGTTCAAACATCTAGCATAGTACATCCTCCAACACGTGCTCATAGTTCCTCAACTCCACCAATTAGTGTCCATCTAAGAACATGCACACACATCCAAATACAAATTTGTAAATCTCTTGCTGCCGCTAAGCGGTCATGCACACCTGGCAGACCCAGGATGCCTGTGCACTAAGCAGGCACTGTGAGCCATGCAAGCAAAGCTCCTGGAGCCAGGCTAGGAACTCGCAGGAGAATAGGCCTTTCCTCATAGCAAGTGGCGTGGCCACCCAAAGACCCACCTGGACCATTGCTGTTTCATGAGAAAGGCCTTGAATTTGCACCCCAGCAAATGCCAGGTACCCAATCACAGCTGGGTGGACTGGCGGGAGGCATATGGAAAACCAAACGGAAAATTGACAGAGTGGGGCTTGAACTTGGCCCTGAGCCAAGGACACAACACACACACACATACACACACACACACACACACACCTTGAACCGTGCCACCCTCAAAGGGTGATGCTCCTCTGCTAAGCAGATTGACAGTTGCATAGTGGTTAATCATTTTCTTGGTCTTGTTGTAGCACATCTGTGTCTAGCTATATCTTGGCCCCTTCTAAATGACCGACTACATCTATTGCAGGTAAAGGGTAAGAGAGTAGGGACACACACACACACACACACAGTAAGTGGGTTCAATGCAGGATATAACTAGCACTAGTTTCCCATTCACATTTTCCAAGCCACCGACTCAGCCTTCACCAAAAGTGACAGAACTAAAAAAATATTGCATTTTGAATTTATTACAAATGCGCAATAGATGGACAAAAGCTATTCACAGTGGAGCTGTTGTTGGGTCAAGGTGATATCAGTTTATGCTCATGTGCTTCAAATAGCTATGCTAATGTTACGTCTGATATAGCTGTTCTCCAATAAAACTTGTGTAGCCAGAGGGTTGTGAGAGTAGTACTAACCCATGGAGATGAAATGGACATCAGGACCATTATCAACGACCATGAAAAAAAAATTTTTTTCAGTGATGGTTGCATGAGAAACTAGTAACTTTGTGCGGCCGTATCAAGGCTTTAGCTCACCTAGACAAACTCTTTACCCGCTGCTATACTGGGAAGGGGTCTGGTGGTATTAGTATTCAAAAGGAATGTAATTAGTCCTTTACCAGGATGCTCCATAATTAAAATCTAACTGAACATAAAAGTATCACACTTGGGTTTTTGGCTAAAAGCACATTACTGCTGTATTTAGATATGGCTTTTAGAATTCAGGAAAATGCCAATCATCTATGGAGACTCAGTGTAAGCATTCAAAACCTTTTCCTTACCCTGTTGGTAGTATTATCTCTACCACTTACAAGCCCAAAAATTAGTTATAGATGCAATTCTTTCAACCCTTCCCACTATCTTAATCTTCAGCCACTTTCTCTGCTTAAGTTCACAGCCACTCCTCAGTGGTTACTACCAAGTTCTACAAGACTGCAAGTAAGCAGTGGACGTTATTGGGAGGAAGAGAGAGGAGGAGATTTGAATCAGAACTATGTTCTAATTATATCATACATTTCCCAGCATAGGGGTAGGTAAAGGTAGGGTTTCCTAGAGACTATGGCAATGCTGGAATTCCCTCCCCCCACCCCCATCCCATTTCGTTCACCCTCCATACTTTTTCCCTGACAAAACATTTTAAGAAAAAAATTAAAAAGATATATGAAAAACCACAGCCTTACTGTACTGTTAGTTCGTTTAAAATGTCAAATACTTCTTTATAAAGTTGAGGTGCATAATTCATAATAGTTTGTCCTGTTTTCATCTGTCTGACTTCAATATTATCATTTGGCTAAATTAACTCTACAAAATCCCCCCCCTACCTCAACCCCCCCACACCTGTATAAATCACCTGAGACAAAACCTACCTAAAAATTGTAAATGATGCTTCCAGGTGAGCGGTTTTCCTCCGATGTCTCATGTAAGTTTGCAACGTTTCTTTTACTCCTCGTAGTGCAGCCACGCCCTTTTCTCCCCAGCTGGTTGTAAAGACCCTTTACCAATCATTGGCCGTGATGCGTGGTAAAATTCTCCAGTTTTCGCGTATTTTGTGCGCGGTGGTGTGAGTTGTAGGAGGCAGATGGTGAAGGTCAGGCTAGACGGAGCCCCCCAAGACCAAGATAGATGTGATTGAGATGAAGTAAGTGGTAGTGATTTAGTGTGGGTGAACTAGTGTGATCGTAATTTGTGGTGTGCGCTATTTGTATAATGTTTGAGTTTGACTTAGGATAACTACAACTTTTTAATGACCAGTTTTGAAAATTGAAAATTGTATTAGTATCTTGCAGCAGTAAAGGAAGCCTCAGCATCATAGATGCAGCCCCCAGAATATATGCTGAATAAATCTGCTGCGATGTTGGTTCAAATTTTTGGCAGTCATTATATAGTAGTAGACAGTAGCTAGCTACTTCTAAATTGTGAATGCATATTTTATCTGGAACTTGCACGTAGTGATCAGGCAACTGACTATAAAACCCTAACCTCAGTCAAGGGTTAAATATTGTGTATTTTATAGATTCACTGCTGACAAACAGGGATAGAGCTGCAAGATTGTATTGCTTGGCATAACATGGGGCAATGTGAGTACTGAGACATTGATAAGGAGTTACTATTGTGTTAAAAGTACTTGATCACATTTTAGCACACATTCATATTTACTCAAGTCAGGAGTGTTTGATGACCTTTTATGCATGCAAGCACATGTTTGGGCTATATTTAGAATCAGGAGTCTAACACATCTTGAGGTTACTTTCATTAACTTTTTTTCCCATCTCTATTTTCAGGCTGTTGGGAGTTCCACCATGCTATCTGCAGCATTAATGGAGCTAAGAGGACACTGGAGCTTATGAATATAGAAGTCTGAATAGGTCTGACTTTACTCCTCTACAGTGCACCTCCACTGGACAGCTGACACTGTGGAATAGCCCCCAAATGATTCTAGTAACGGCAGATACATGCTGCACTTCTATATTAACGGTGAGATTCTGTTTTTCTAGTTAGTAGAGTACCTCCACATACTTAGTGCTTGGATTTTGTAGCTGATATTTGAATTATAAGTGCTTGGATTTTGTAGCTGATATTTGAATTATAAGATAATGCACAAAGGTTGCGTGATGATCACTTATAACGTTAGAGTGGAGAGGCTAATATACATTAGTGACCATTGGTTGGAAAACTGCATCATGTGGCACAAAAAATTGAGAGTTCGTTTAGTTTAACATGTCTATTGACAAGACACCCTATACCAATATATTGAAATGTCACCTCTTTTAGGATTGGTGACCTTTACCAAATACCATGATAGCTAGACTCCTTGTGTAGGATTAGCCTAGTAACTAAGATACACCTTTAATAGTGCCTATCACAGGACTGTCAACTCTCTCACTCCAACAATAACTGTTTAAATACTTTATGCTTGTCAGATACCTAACGTGTGATTGCTGACTAAATGTGAGTCCTGGTGAATGGGCCTGTTAATTGGAATTAGGGACCCTTTACCAAGTTCTAGACTGGGTTACTGTATTTGACATACTTTACGGTTGACCAAATGCCTGTGACACAACCTCAATATTTTCCAAGGTTTTAGGAATTCTTTACTACTAAATATTCAAGGCACCCTTTACCATGAAATTGGTTGATGTAGGATCGGGAACCCTTTACCAAGTACTTGTGACCTTATTGTGACAACACACCCTTTACCATTTATTTGGTTGACCAGGTTCAAGTACCTGTTTAGATCAGGAACCCTTTACCATATATCTGATTTACATTGTTGTGACAAGACATTCCTTACCGAGCAGATGTGTTCTAGAAGATTCATAGGGAGTGCTAAACATTACTATTTTAAAATGCCATATGTTATTAACGTTATTATCTGTATTAAATTAGAATGATGTGGGTGTGGGCTCGATTAGGTCTGGATTACTCGCTCCCTTCTCTCTCTCGCACCTGGAGACAGCAAAGTAGTTGCTGCCACCAGAGTGTATGCCTCCTGCTGACTACCCGGCGAACTGTACCCGCCCGAAGGAATAGGTTTTAGGTAGGATTAAATTACTTTAAACACAGGATAACGACACAGCGCATTGAGATGACATAGAACTAACTCAAACCACGAGACACACAACTTATATACTAACACAAACTCCCGCCTACTGTTCACACAAAATGCTGCAATGTTCTGGTCTTGTGATCGTACAATCCTTGCTAACACACATACACACGCTACCGCTACCTACTGCACATGACCATTAAACTCAACAAAAATACTTCTGACTACAAAACTTAACATTGATAAAGATCTCATGTGGGCAGGCCCACAGTGGGGTAGGGGCAAAATTCTAGTAACTTTTACGGCTATCCAATTTAGCGTAAATTCTATAATTGTGGAGCTAGATTAACAGCAGTAATTTGTTGTAAGCTATAGTTTGATTGATTGAATGAAATAAGCGGCTTGATAGACCGTGTAGGCAACAATTGGCAGCTATACTATCATATAGCACTTGTATACAGTTCTGTTTCTGATCCCACTAAAGATCCCTATAAAATGACTTCAGTGAACCTTTACTTAATAAAGTTTTCTTATTCCACTTGGTGAAGTCTGTGTTATATACACTTTATAGACTAAAGGTTTGTATTATAGGCACTTATGTAAACAATTTCTGATCCTGTGGGACCTTGGAAGGATCTGTATTGTAGACATTTCATGTAGGTAAAGGGTCACAGGGACATCTTTAAGGTCTGTAGCATGGGCACTTTGTATTGGTAAAGGGTCACAGGCACTTTATAAAGGTCTGTATTATAGACACTTCATGTTGGTAAAGGGTCACATGCAGCCTATACAATCATATAGCACTTGTATACAGTTCTGTTTCTGATCCCACTGAAGGTCCCTATAAAATGACTTCAGTGAACCTTTACTTAAAGTTTTCTGATTCCACTTGGTAAAGTCTGTGTTATATACACTATAGACTTGGACTATTTTTAAAAAGGTTTTTGTTATAGGCACTTAGGTAAACAATTTTTGATCCTGTAGGACCTTTTGGAAAGATCTGTATCATAGACATTTCATGTAGGTAAAGGGTCACAGGGCCGTCTTTAAGGTCTGTAGCATGGACACTTTGTATTGGTAAAGGGTCACAGGCACTCTATAAAGGTCTGTATTATAGATACTTCATGTTGGTAAAGGGTCACAGGCACTTCATAAAGGTCTGTATCATGTTTGTATTGGTAAAGGGTCACAGGCACTTTATAAAGGTCTGTGTTATAGACACTTCATGTTGATAAAGGATCATAGGCACTTCATAAAGGTCTGTATCATGGGCACTTCTTATTGGTAAAGGACCTTTTAAGCTATATTTGAAAATTATTTGATCGTCATAGTGTGAGTGTATGGTGGGGAGGAGAGAGAAATATTTTAGTTTGTTTTTAGCTATTACATGAAGTGTGCAGTAAGACTGGTAGGGAACCGAACAGTCAGTTTGTACACAAGTGGGTATCAATACAAAAGACACTTAGTAGAATGTTTCCAATCCTATAGTGTTGATATGATACTAATAGGTTAAATGAAAGTGTGGATGAACTTCATAAAGACTTCAAGAGAAAGTGTGGGAATGGACATGACTTGAGTGTCAAATTATGTCCATGGAATAATAAACGAAGTTGGGTCCTTATTGTCTTCTAAACATTACTATTGTTGTTGTCGTCATTTTTAAACAAGTGCAATATAATATGTTTTATTTATATTTACTTTTGAAAAAAGTATGACATGCTGATATTTGGGAAAGGGTATGGAATATCCGAAGTCAATTACCATTATGTTTTGTTGTTTTTTGTTTATTGTTGCTGTTTGTAGATCACAGCTGACATGAGTGATGAACAGTTCTAATCATCCTGGCTGTATGAAGAAGTCCTGAGCATCTTCATTCATGAACAGTTAATTCTTCATCTATCACACAGATACAATGTCACATCACGGACTAATATTTATTGCATTTGCTGATTACTGGAATACATTTTACACACTAAAATATATGGCTACAAAGTGAGTATTGTAGAACACCATTTGGAGTGTTGTAGTAGCTAGCTTAAGGGAGTATCACAACACCCCATTGGTAGAGATCAACACCATATTTGGTGCATTATGCGCCCTAATAGGGGTGTAGTAGAACTTGGACATGGGTGTACCACAACACCCCGTTTGGTATAATAAAGGGTGTACAGGGGTGTAACTGAACACTTCCTCTAGGTGAAATGGAAACACCCCATGCGGAGTAGTACAGCCAGTGTTACCTGGACACCCCAAAACGGGATTCCCATACACCCCATTTTTAACAGTGCACGTGCGTGCATTGCATATATATATTGGTGTACCTCGTGGTCCCAGTCAGTCTTGACATTAAACTAAATTTGCTAAGGCAACTAGTGATCCTGACTCTGGTGGCAGCAATTAAGCTGTCCACCTCAAGCTGTGTGCGTTACTAAAGCTCCAAGGAGCCCTGGGCCCACAAAGATGTAAAATTTAATTTACTTTATTGTGTAGCTAAGCATCCACCCCCTTTTTTTTTTTGCAGGATCAAATTCTTCTGCATCTTCCTCTCAGTTTCAATCACAATTTAAGTATATTGTATTTGTTTTTCCTATTAATGTGATAGCTATAGTGCTATCTGAATTTATTATGCTCCTAATAATGTTTCAGTGAAAGTGTGTTATGTAAATTAGTTGCAAAACTTTAATTCTACAACTATAACTGATGAGCTGCTATGAAGGAAGACAACTTGAAATACAAGCTATAATAGAGTTGTATCTGTTTGTCATCAAGAGCTATAAAATGTATATTTCATTTTTTGGAGCATTGATATATGTTACAACCTGAGGATACACTCTATTTTAAATTATACATTCCAGAATGTCTAAAACACAGATATCATTTTTTCATCACACCAGCCTTACAAAAGCAGATCCTCCTGTCCTTTAGTAAGCCTAGAGCACACAGAGAGGTGACTGTCATTACCACTGAAACAAAAAACGATGTCCTCTGATTCACTACATACTCAACAAATGGTTTCTTTCTTCTGTATATACCAGATTACACGTTGTTCACTTGGTAGCATGTTATTGAATATCATCCTAAAGACATTGTTGTTGTTGTTGTTTTTGGTATGGTTGAGTTTCCTACATTTTGTATTTAGATTATTGAGCTAGAGCAACTGAGTTTTATTGAGATGGTGTGCAGTGCTGTTACAATGAAGTTTGTGAATGTGCTTGCAAAGTCTGATATGCTATCAAATGCATTGTAGTCATAAACCTAGCTAATTATCTACTTCTGTGATTTTTATCATTATTTCAGATTCACCCAAATCATCATTGTTCCCCACCTCTCAAGTCCAGTCATACATTTAATAGGGCAGCATAAAAATAAGAAGAAAACCATCTTTTCACTCCCTGCTCAATTCACAAATATTTACAATTCTTCATCTTGTTTGTCCTGTGACAGTGTTACAAAACAGTGCTGTTCACCTGAATACAATTGTTGAAAGAGAATGCAAAGTCACTGACAAAGTCGTCTGGAGTTGTAATGTTCTCTTTTCAGCAATATGCATACACAAGCAGTTTGTCCTGACATATCAGTACTTCTCACAAAAAATAAAAGGGGCAAATGAAATGCAGTATCTGTTTTAAGAGGAAATAAATAAGTTTAACAATTAACATAAATCATTTACTCAATATAATTTTCCTTCATACTTAGGTGATGGAATTAGTAGGGCATCTCAAAGATGAGCATAGTTATGCAATTGACATTGTTGAAAGAACCTTTAAAAATTTGGATGAACTTTGTGCTTGATGGAAGACAGAAGAAGAAAAGTCCCACATTCATGGTTTATGACTGCCTCACAGTTTACTCAAAACTATCAACATTATTATTAATACAGCAATCAGTAAAACATAACCCACGTAAGGAGTGGAAAAGAGGGCTAAAAAGTCAAGGGACAAGTAAAATTAATATAAACTGCTCAGTATGTATAAAAGCAATAAGATGCTTAAAAACAGATACAGTATCCATAACTTATACTCCTACCCACTATTATCACAACAAACAGTTGGGATGTTTATGACTTAGTAAGAGTAATAATTAATCTGTCACTTAAAATATTGAAAGGTGTTGGTTCAAGGCACATAGCTAATTCAGTTTCAGACAATCTGAAATGAGTAATGGAATTTTTCGTGATCACCTAATAATATAAGGAAAGCTTTCAATGACGGTGGCATTCAAAAACATTCAAATGATTTCGTCAGTGTGGCCAGTATTATGAAGGAAATGCAGACTTTTGACTATAATTTTATTCTCTTGTATAAGCAACAAAGGTGAACAACTAAATGAAGATTGTAAACTGCTGAATGATCAAGATTTGTTATTAGTTATTTAGACAGAATTTTTAAAAGATATGCTACTCAAACATATGGTGCAACTGTTGTATGTATATGGATACAACCCACGATGTTAGTGATTATAATATTCATTTAATTCCATTACAATGTTAGTGATTATAATATTCATTTAATTCCATTACAATGTTAGTGATTAAAATATTCATTTAATTCCATTACAATGTTAGTGATTATAATATTCATTTAATTCCATTACTAGTGTTAGATGACTATGAAGAAGGCATCCCAGTAGCATATGCTATTTCTAATATGGAAGACAAAGTTGCAATTAGCTATACTGGAGTCCATATAAAGTTGAAATGCAAGGGATTTAAATCCTGTTTGTGGTTTATGTCAGATATGGCTCCACAATGTTTTGACTCATGGAAGAAGTATTTGATGTAATTAATACTCGTGGCTGGAGCAAAGAAACAAAAAAGTATTGATACACTTTTGACAGAAACTAGCCAAGCAAAGTTCAAACTGTTACTGGTTAAATTAATGACACTAAGTCAACAAATTATTTATTGAAATATTTTATAAGTCACTGCAACAACTGTGAGCAATGGGCATTTATGTTTTAGATCTGGCAGTTACAATGCATGCCGAGTCAATCTACTGTGTGTTTAAAAAATGTTTATCTCAATCACAAGGTTAATAGACGCCTGATAAACTTACTTATATATTAAATTATAGCTCGTGACAAAGCATTTCTGCAATTGTGCAAAAGTGAAGAATAAAGCACAAATCAAATATGACATTCACAAATCACATGAAATGCTAATGCTTCATTCAGCAATAATTGAATAATGTTAGGTACATTTATTGTACTTACTGTTGATAAATGCTTTACTAATTCTCCTCTAAGTCATGCTACAGAGTAGCTAATTATGCTTTTGAAGAATGTAGACAAATTTAAATTTAAAAAATGTATTCATTTTTAAGAATTTCCTGGTGACGACATGATTTTCAAAGCACACAAACTAGCTAGCAATAAATTGGTAATTAAAGAAATCCAACAAGATTGAATTCCAATAAGTGGATTGGACAAATGTTATCATTCTTATTGAGCTACTTTTGATTACTTAAGTTAAATTACTTTCCATCTATAAAAACCAACGTCAGCATGCACACACATACAGTTGTACTCACACACATACATAGTTATACACATAGGCATATATAGTTACACACAAACCTACAATAAAAGTCACTGTGACAATAGCGAACATAGGCTCTTCTATACATCTAAACTGCTATATAATTTCACATGGTTCACAATAAGTTACAGTAAATTTAGCTTATTCCAATCTACAATATGAATAGCTCATAAAATGGGCATATGTCAGTGGTAGAATGTATCAATTATAAAACATAACAGCTAGTGTATCAATAATCTAGTGATATAAGGTGGCGTGTAGCTATTGGATACTCTACACAGTGAGCATTTGAACAAAATAATGAAATTAATCACCTTCCTAGAAAAATACAAGGTAATAAAGGGGGCTGGAAGAGCTAGCTAGGTATATATAGAAATTATATAACCATTGGTGCATAACCGTTCCTTGCTTTGATTTGCTAGTGTGTTTGGCGCAATTGCGTAACGTTTGACGATCTTTACCAATGCTAACTTATTCTCCCTAGCCGCATGTAACTAATTGGGGAATTGAAATGTTCATAACAATAAAATGTTGCTGCTATTTTCATAAAGGACCCATTTTGGGAAGCAAAAGCTATTAACTTACCCTTGCCTTTCTTGATGATAGTGATGGTGGACTTCTGGAATTCAAATTCTTTGAAGTACAGTAGCTCCTCCCTTTTTTCAGGCTCTTGCAATTGTCAATGTGCATGCAGTATTTGTTCTGTTCCAGTTAACGGATGATTGATGTCCAGACGTCCAGACAATTGCTGTTCCACTGTAAAAGTATATTTAACAAAGTGTTGTCAGGTGACCACAACAAGCTAGCCTAGTGTCAGAATAGCACTCCAGTATTGGTGATGCATGCATTATCAGACCTATTGGAACCAATACTTCTCTACTACCAACACACACTGGAGAACACTTACCACGCCAGCAGTGAGAGCAGGCGGCAAGAGCTCTTGCAATGCAGTCGCAGAGACACCAATTGAGGTCAAAGGTGAATAGCAGCCATTCTGCGTGATTCTTCCAGTAACGCAATATTTTATGAATCTACTTTATAGTCCGCATTTTGGGTGTGGTGGGTCAGAAATTAAAAATGTGGGAACGCCCTATTTTGGAAAACAATAGACTCTGTCAGTAAGCAAGATATGGCGGAAAGCCGGCCGCAAGTTCGTACAGAGGTGAGCGCATAGCTACGGCTAGCTCATTACTTAATCAAGTGTTTGTTAGCCTAGAACCAGCCTTCCCTATATAGCCCGCTGTTTGTATAGCTTTTACAAAAGGGTTGAAAGAAGGGAAAACACTGCTACCTACACACATACCAAGTGCTTAGCTTAATTTTTTTTTACAACTAGAAAAAGGGAAATTAATGTCTGATCATTATATATAAGGCATCAACAACTGGATAGAGAGGGAAACTTATGTCTGAGCATGCTCATAAAGAGATACCAGCTAAACTGAAAAAAGAGGGAAAATAATGTCTGAGCATGCTCACAGGCAATGCACTGGCAACTGGAAAAAAGAGAGGGTAAAAGTCATGTTCCTGAGCATGCTCTTAAAAAGACACCAGGTTCTTTTCATGAGCATGCTCAGACATGACCTGAGCATGCTCTTAAAAAGACACCAGGTTCTTTTCATGAGCATGCTCAGACATGACTTTCCCTCTCTTTTTTTCAGTTGCTAGTGTGTTTTTGTGCTGGAGGATGGTTAGACTATCCCTCTCTTTTTGCTACAGTTTGTATCTATTTACTCTAGCTATTTGAAGTCTAGTTTGTTCCAGAAATATAGTAAGTTGTGTGTTTATAACACATAAACACAGCATATAATATTTGTAGTAATTTTTTTGTTGTTGTGTTTGTTAGTGGTTTATTTACAGTTTTTACCATGTGTAAATAATTTGTATTTAGGATTTATATTTGTATGTTTGTGCACTTTTATAGGAAGATTATGTTTTTGGGTTGTTTTTTTTTAATGTATATGTTCACGTGTTAGCTTTCTATACAGCATAGCAGGTGTCTTTCGAAAAGAAAAAAGCTTTTTTTTTACAATTTTTTCATTGCGTTTTGACTAAACAGTTGGTACAGTCACAATAAAAATTTTACTAGTCAAGTTCTCGTTTCAGTTGATTTACAGCTAAAAGCTAGAAACTCTTCCACAGCTATATCAGCAAGCTAAGCCTTGTACTACCCTCTAAATGCTATAGGGGTCATGCTAAACAGCTTGCACAATAAAAAAAATGACTTGCTTCGATTAAGCAGACTGGCTGGATTTTCGCTGAACTTGCTGCTCTGACAAGTCCCTACTTCTTAGTCTTTCTACCAGCTACAGGTGGGTCTCTAGTAGTGAGAATATCTAAGCCAATGATGACCCCAACATTTAAAATAGCATCATTTTTACATTCCTGAAAGTGGCATATGGTAAACATTGAGCATTTAAACTTTAACATAGTCGAACTGAAAAACTATATTTTATCAACTGCCGTAACATTTTCTCTCTTTTTTCTTTTTCTACAATAGCTCCTTCAGTGCAAAAAAAAATTGTTCTACTGAACAGAATTGAAAACCTATCTTTTCTGGTGCCTACTGTACATTATTTGTGACCATCTATTGGAAAACCAGGCACAACGCGGCACCCTTCGAAATTTTTTTTTTGCACTTACGGAGTTGTCGGCGTCCAGATATTGAGCTCTCCAAGTTTTATCGTCGTAGCTTAAGTCGTTCCCGCTATAATAGACCTAACCGTTCCCTTCCGTCGGCTTGAAACAATACATTTTTAAGAAATCGATCGATCTTTTCTCGATATTACGCACGCCGCGTTGTGCCCGGTTTTCCCATAGACGGTCACATATTAGCACAGGAAGAAACAGCTCATTCTCTTATTATGTGTTTGTGTGTTTGGAATATCATGTCATTATTTTGTGTTTGTGTTGTGTGCACATATTTACGCATTGTGCCAGTAGTATGTTAGTGTGTTTGTTTATTTTTTTATTTCTCAGTATTGTTTTTTTTTTACTATTTTTATATACTAAATATTGTATTGTATATAAGCATTGTGTGAGAGATGATATGTTTGTGTGTTAGTATGTCACACAGTTGCTATTGTTATGCGTGTACATTTCTGTAAAGTAATTTGTGTGTTTTTGTTTACATGGTTTAATTACAATATTGTTGTTTGTTAGTATTTTATGTACTTATTTAAAGTTGTATAGAATGTTTATAAACTGCTGATATAGGAATAAATTTGTTTGTGTCGTTTAAATAGCACTTAAATGCTGTTGTTGTTTTTTGTTTGTTTATCACTTTAATTATATATTTGTTTATTTATTTGTATTTAGAGAGATCTCCATCCTCCAGTCTCTCTTCACTGGGAGCACTGCCATACATGGAGTAAGAATGTCTATCCTAAACAATGTGCAGTACTTCATAATACAGTCATAGTTATGCAATGGGATCGCGCACTTCACATCTCTACTGACCTTCACTCATGGACTACTACTCGTGCACCATATGAATGGTCGTCCCTAACTACCTACCAGTCTAAGTTTGTATTGGTTGGTGGAAGTCATCCCTCCACTAGGGGACCCACTAACTCTCTGTTGACTAGTACTACTGGTCTAGACTGGAAGCCATCGCTACGTGCCATGCCTACTCGTCGCTACTGGCCATCATCAGTTAGTGGAGGATCACCAGAGGTCCTGGTCGTGGCTGGTGGGCGTGGCTCACATGGCGAGAGGTTGGATGTTGTGGAAGTTCTACTCAACGACCATTGGACGACTGCAGACTCACTTCCTTCTTCATGCAGGAACATGCGATCAACATTCCATGAAGGCAACTTCTACTTCACAGGAGGAGGTAGCAAGGAGAAGATTCTGTTTATATGCAGTCTAGAGTCTCTTATAGCATCTGCTAGTAATGGCAGGACAAGAAGACAAACAATATGGAGGACAGTAACCACACTTACTGACATCTTTGCTATCGTCTCCTATGTATCGAATCTAATCGGCATCGATAACTATTCTACCATTAGAAGTTACTCCAACAAGACAGAGGAGTGGATTGAGACTACTAGTGAGGGAGCTAGACCAGTTGGTGGATGGATAGCTACTGCAGTCTTGTCTACTGGACAGTTGCTGGTTGCTAATGGAGATGGAGTACACAAAGGAACTCTGTCAGGTTAGTGTAAGCAAATAGCAGCATCTCTAGAAAGCCATCTTGCCTTCAGTGATATTGGCTTCTCTTTAGAATGTCCCATTTATAGATTATATGGGAAACTAAAGTTAGGTATTAAAAACTTTTACTATAATAAAACTAGAATATTATTATTTATTATTGTGTTAATTATGTTAAAACTAAATATTTATTATATTAATTATGATATAATAATAAGTAAGGTAATTGATTGTCTTTGCCAAAATTGCAAGTGCTGGAATGCAGCTGCTTCTACTGGCAGCTGCTTCTACTGGCTTAGCTCCAGGCTATATAACCAGCTGCTCACACTCTGTATTGCTGGAGCCAGCCAATGGTACTGGTGCAGTGTGTGGGTTACTTGTATAGTATAACCAATGAGACTGTAATAACTGTAATTAGTGTTTTATTTGCAATATTTTATAACTCATATTTTATTTTTATGTTTAATAGTTCTACAATATGAAGATGCATACAAACACTTCATTGTTTCCAAGGAAGTGTTGGAGCTTCTGTCTTTAAAGTTTATGTCCCTTGGTCCTCCAAGACAAGGCAAGAGTACAACTCTCAGGAGAATAAAGAAAGAGATCATAGATCTTCTGTCAGCAAAAGAAGAGGAGCAGATTCATGGCAGCACAGGCACAGTGGAGTGTTGCTCCAATGTGGTAGTCCAAGGCAAGTCTGATCCAACTACAGCAGAAAGAAGTATAGACTGGATTATTGTAGAGAATCTCATTGAGGAAGCTTCTCTACTCTTTCACACTCTCAAATATAGTCTGGCGACTGAATCCACTTCTGAAACTGAATCCAATTCAGAAGCTACAGCTGATTCCCATAGAATTAGTGACACCAGGGCAGAGGTCAGTCAGGCTAGCAGTACAGGGCAGTCTCACTCCGTGGAAGAGCCACCCCAGCCTTCATTATTACAGAAGATGATGGCAAGATTGAAATATTTTACCCAAAATAGGCAACCCAGGCAAAAGGAAATCACTCCACTCTCAACAGCACATGACCGACCAGCTGATCAGGCAGTATCATCGCCAGATTATTCTGAAATAGCTGCCATATTCGAAACAGTGTCCAAACAACCACACTTTGCAGAAAATGTGAAGCAATCTTTTAAAGCTTTTTTGAGAATGGAGGACACCGGAGGTCAGCCTGAGCTGATGGACATGCTACCAGCACTTACCATAGGACCTGGCCTCTACTTGCTGTTCTTTAGCTACAAGTTCCAACTAGATGAGGAGTATCGGGTCTTTTATCAGAGAGCTTCAGGAGAGACAACTGCACCAGAGAAATCAGAGTTTACTCTGCAAGAGATGCTTTTGCGTACTCTGGCCAGTATATCTTGTTTCAGTTCCTCCACCCCTCTTCAACCTCAGCCAGGAGCGGACAACTCAGCCATTGGTGAGATACTGGAGTCCTCCAAGTCAGTAGTGTTTATAGTGGGTACTCACAAAGACAAGGTTTCTGAGGAAGTCATCACTACAGTCGATTCGCAGCTTCAAAAAGTGATTCGAGACACGGACTCCTACAAAAAAGGCATAGTTCAGTTCTGCTCAAAAGACAAGCTTGTTGTTTCTTTAGACAACATGGGAGGTGGAGTAGAAGATATCGATCACTTGCATCAGCTACTGGAGAATGCCATGGAGAAACACTTTAAAAAGCTGAAAATTCCAGCCGTATGGCTTCTGTTCAGCTTGTGTCTTCGCATGAGAGAAGTGAGGACAGCCAGCCTGGAAACCTGCTTGGCCTTGTCCCATGCCTTCAATATGACACCCTACGAGACCAGAGCAGCTGTGTGGTTTCTTCACCACCATGCCGGTGTTCTGATGTACTTCCCCAGTGTGCCTGGTTTGGAGGACCTGGTCATCATAGACATCCAGGTAGTGTACGACAGTATCACTGGTGTCATTCTTAAAGCCATGAGCTTTGATAGCGTAGGTCAGGCCACATCTGAGAGATTCAGAAAAACAGGTCGATTCTCTATGACAGATTTGAAGACAGCTACAGCTGACATTTCAGGAGATCTGATTCCACCAGAGCAACTGGTAGCTTTGCTAGCATATCTTCACTTGATAGCTGAGATTGCGTCAGTCGAATCTTCTGATACTAACTCAGTTTTAGAAGAGGAGAAAGAATACATCATGCCTTGCCTGTTAGAAAACACTAGTGCAAAGGAACTTGACCTATTCCACAAAGAATCTTGCAGATCTTGTTTTGTGGAACCTCTCTTGATGTACTTCAGTAGTGGGTTTACTCCTATGGGACTCTTTCCTGCTGCAATGGCATGTCTCGTATCCAACAAGTCCTTCACTTTCATTGCAGAAGGCGTCAAGAAAAACATGGTGCACTTTTTGTATGGAACAAAAAAAGTTCACGTGTTTTTTGTATCGAAATCTAAATATTTCGAAGTCGTAGTTTCTTGTGATCCTACTTTCCAAGACTCCATTCACCATGAATGTGCTGCTCTAAGACTCGAGATAGAGGACACTCTTAAGAAGGCTAGTTCCAGAATGAACTACAACAGCTCCATGGACTACCAGTTTGCCTTTGACTGTCGTTCACATGAAGGAGAAAATCATCTTGGAGTGGTCGATAGTGCAGACACGATTCCAGAGGTTATGACCTGTCTCTTCAATCCAGACTATCCACAACCAGTTGTACTCACCAATAGACACCTCATTTGGTATGGACAGGTATGAAGAAATACACTATGTATTCTTGCAATAACTAACAATGATATTATTTGGTTTTAGAAATACGAGAAGAAAGATCTTGTGGAAGAGGTCTCTGAAAGTAAGTCAAGTTATTGTTTTTATTTGGTATCATTATAAATGTTTTATTATTAGGTGGCAATAACTTGAGTATATTTCTGAGTGTGTATCCTGACTTGGTCCTCTCAGTGAAGCCTTGTGTTATGACAGTAGCTGATCACTGCTACAGTATTGGACTCCTAACTCCGGACATGTATGACCAGCTCCTTCAACGTCAGAACTGGATTGATGTAGAGAAGACAAGGAACCTTCTGAGTAGCATTCGTACAGTCTTATCAACTAGACCTACTGCCCTCGAGGAGTTTGTTACTGTATTGTCTCAAGTGGACTATTGTAGACAAGTGGCAGATAAATTAAAGCAACAGCTCCAGTAAGAATATTGTTATTATAGTAGCATTTGAATTATTGTATTGTTTTTGTTATAGAATTGCTGTGGATTGAATTCAATCAACACTACAGAGACATACATTTGAAAACACTCATTGAATTTTATGCTTCATGTATTATATCCCATATTTCAAATTTAAACGTTGTGGATTTATGTCTTCTGTTATTTTTGAATAAAAATTATAAACTTTATTTTTAAAAAATGTTATATAATTCCATACAAGAATAGTAATGATCACCAACTCCAGCAAAATGAGGACAATATGGCCACCATCCATAGGCACTACCGCATACACGACACCAACAGCACGAGAGTGTTCCACAAACTCAGACTTGAGTGTGACTGCAGTCCCATTTACTAACACTGTAGTCTTCTGGAAGTCGTACGTGGCTAAATATTTATATACGTATGTATAAAATAAACACACGACCTTATATGCACACATACATACATGTGCACACACATACATACATGTGCACACACATACATACATGTGCACACACATACATACATGTGCACACACATACATACAGATTTGCTCACGCATACAGTTAGTCACTTACAGATAAACTGTGGCCACAGGATTCCATTAACCTCTAAGGTCACTCCATGTCTGTTGCTCATGTAAGGACACTCCAGTATGTTGTAGTCTCTGACATTACAGTCTATTAAGATATTGTTTATCAACACTTCAGTACCAGGTTGGCAAAGGGTCTCCTTCTACACAATAAATATTTATTTTGACATTAAATATTGAAGAAAAAACAACAACACACACACACACATACGGATTTAATCCATACAGTCTTCCACTCTGGATTGTCACGTGCTAACACATGAACTTCATCTATTGTCAGATCTGTGAAACACACAAACACACATACACACCAGAAAGTGTGCTAGTTATTGTAATAGTGTGTATGCAATAATTGAATTCATAGAGGGGGACATTTTCTCACCAAGGAATTCCTACCCCCTCAACCACACTATGAATAATGAGAAGAGATCCATTGCTCAACAATGGCAGGCACAAAGCCAGCAAACATGGAGCTGTTGGTTCACAAGAAAATGCTGTGAATAAAGCTAATCAGTAGGGACCTCATCTACAATATCTCTGTCTTAGTAATCTCAATTCTATAGCTCTCACAGGGAAATGCTGTGAATAAAGCTAATCAGTAGGGACCTCATCTACAATATCTCTGTCTTAGTAATCTCAATTCTACAGCTCTCACATGGAAATGCTGTGAATATAGCTAATCAGTAGGGACCTCATCTACAATAAGCTAGTCAGTAGGGACCTCATCTACAATATCTCTGTCTTAGTAATCTCAATTCTACAGCTCTCACAGGGAAATGCTGTGAATAAAGCTAATCAGTAGGGACCTCATCTACAATATCTCTGTCTTAGTAATCTCAATTCTACAGCTCTCACAAGGAAATGCTGTGAATAAAGCTAATCAGTAGGGACCTCATCTACAATATCTCTGTCTTAGTAATCTCAATTCTATAGCTCTCACAGGGAAATGCTGTGAATAAAGCTAATCAGTAGGGACCTCATCTACAATATCTCTGTCTTAGTAATCTCAATTCTATAGCTTCTCATCACTAGTATTTCTTGCAGCTTCTTCTCTTTTTCCATCTTCTATCTCGTCTTCCTCGAACTGGCGGCTCAACCAGTCAGCCACTGTGTTCTCTTGTCCCTTTCTGTACTTGACACTGAACTGGAAGTTGGTCAGTTCCAGCGCCCATCTCAAAATTCTTTTGTTCTTCTGTTGGCCATCCGGAATGGTCGTCAGTGATTTGTGGTCTGTGACCACCTCAAACTTCTTCCCATACAAGTAGAACTCAAAATGCCTCAATGTCTTCACTAGGGCCAGGCCCTCTAGATCCTGGGACGAATAGTTCTTTTCTGCTCCCTGAAGCTGAGCCGAGTAGAATGCCACAGGAAGTAGCTGTTGATCTCTTCTCACCAGTAGGACTCCTCCCACACCAGTGCCACTAGCATCAGTCTCCACTACAAATGAATCTGAACAGGTAGGGATGCACAATGACACATGATTAACTAAACACTTACGGAGATGATTAAATGCCTCCTCCATGGGTCCAGTCCATTTCACCATTGCAGGCTCATCATCAGAGGTGGCAGGCGTCAGCGTGGACGTCCACTTGTGAATCTTGGAGACAAACTTCCTGTAGAAGCCTACAGTCCCAAGGAAAGCACGCAGCTGCTTCTTGTTTGTACTCCAGTAGCGCTTTCACCCTGTGCTCCGGTACACTCATGACATCTTCTCCAATCTGGTGCCCCAAAAACTCTAACCTACCAAAGTCGCACTTGCTAACCTGGCAGGTAAGGCCTGCTTCTTCTAACCTCTTAAACACAACTCTCAAATGAGTTAGATGTTCGTCCCAACTACTTGAACCAACCAAGATATCATCGATATACACATTGCTAAACTCCTCACATCCTGCAAGCACCCTGGTCATCAATTTCTGAAATGTAGCAGGGGCGTTACACAACCCAAAGGGCATTCTCAAATACTCCCACTTGCCCCATGGACAGATGAAGGCTGTCTTTTCTCTGTCCTCTGGGTGGACTCCCACCTGGTGGAATCCCTTTACCAGATCCAACTTGGATAACACTTTACTTCCCCCAATCTTATTCATCATTTCTTCAAAGCCAGGCATATAGTATGGCTCTGGGGTTGTGACTCCATTAACTTTGCGGTAGTCCACACATAACCTCACTTTACCACTCTTCTTCCTTACTGGCACCAATGGAGATGCCCAGGTGCTATCTGATCTCCTAATTATTCCTGCTTCTTCCAGAGCACTGAGCTCATCCCTCACACTTTCCCTCATGCTGAGAGGTACAGAATATGGGGGTTGGGCTATGGGTGGCAACTCTTTTGTATCAATCCTAAGCTGTACTACATCAGTGCTGCCAGTATTGCCACTGAACACAATTACAAATTCCTCAATTAGCTCCTCTAACTCCTCTCCATTATACCCTTCACACTCCCCACTCAACTTGCATCCTGATCCGCCCGTTTCCTTTTCCGCATCCTCTTCTAACACCACATTCACTCTACATACATCTTTTCTCTCATTATATTTCATCAAGTTATTGATGTGGATTGTCTTCTCACCTCTAACTTTCCCTTGTCTCCTAATTTTGTAAGTGACCTCACCTTTCCTCTCAACTATCTCAAATGGTCCATCCCAACTCTCACTAAGCTTATCATGAAGCCCTGGGATGCGATACCACACCAAATCTCCTTTCTCAAATTTTCTGGCCTTTGCATGCTTGTCATGCTGCCTCTTTCTCTTCTCTGTGCATTTTGCTGCACTTAAAGCTGCTATTTCCCTAACCTCTTCTAATGTGCTAGCCATCCTGTCCACCCACTCACTCACCATTAGTTGTTGCTGCTCATGATGCTGCTCAACCAGGTTGTGATATATAGCCTCCAGTGGTGTCCTTTGCCTGAAGCCATGCACCAAATCGAATGGAGTAAATCCATGTCCTTCAAGAGGTAGGCTTCTCAGGGAGAACAAGGCATATGGCATTTGAATCACCCAATCTTTTTTTCTGTCAATTATCTTCTTAAGAATGGACTTAAGCGTCCTGTGCATCCTTTCTATGCACCCGTTGGTCTCAGGATGGTAAGGGGTCGTCGTGACCTTCTCAATTCCAACTAGAGCACAGAGCTCCTTCATGGCCTTTGCCATAAACTGTGACCCACAGTCTGTCAATATTCTCTGAGGTATTCCAATCCTGGAGAACACCTCCCACATAGCTTGTGCAACCGATTTTGTTGTGATGTTTCTCAATGGCACTGCATCTGGCCATTTGCTGGCCAAACAAACACACGTCAAAATATACTGGCATCAACCTTTCCCCTTTTCCAGTGGCCCCACTATATCCAATGCAACACTTTCAAAGGGTTCAGTGAGCACCGGATGTGGTACCATTGGAGCCTTCCTGGGCCCATAGGAGGTGTGACTCTGGCAGGTGATACAACTAGAACAATAATCCTGCACATCTTTCACCATACCAGGCCAACTAAATCTTCTTCTAATTATACCCAGCACTTTCTCTGCTCCAAAGTGACCACACCTGTCATGCCCAACCTCTAACAGCTTCCTCCTAAACTTTCGGGGTACCACCACCACATCTGCATACACTTCCCAATCAACAAGTCTTGTCTGTACCAGCATGCCTTCTCTCCATTTATATTTTTATATCCTCTCTCCTTTCTACTTGCCAGTTCTCTAGCTGTTGCTAAGCTTTCATCACTCTCTACTTCTTTTATGAACTCATTCCTCTCCTCTCCTGCCTCTACCGGTTTCCATGCTTCTACCAACTTAACCTCCCAACCATTACCAATTTCCTCATTATTAACTTCCTCTGTACTACTGCTATTGCTAGCCTGTGTTACTGCCACACCCTCTCCCTTGCAACTTGCTTGCGAATTCGGGGCTGGCTCTCTCCTCTTGGCAGCTACAGTCTGGTCTGCTGCTTGTGCTGCTCGTCTGGCCTTTTCTCCTGCCTTAGACACCGCCTCCTGTGCTGCTGGGGTGCTGCTGCGGATTGGTGCTGCCCCGGCAGGAAACTCGCCTGACTCCTCTTGGAACGGCATTGATCCACCTTCTTTCTTCTTCCTTCCCTGACTCCTTGCTGGAACCTTGACTGTTACCCCTTCTAGTGGCGTTATTACTGCTTCCTCATCATTTACTTCTTTGGCTGCCTGCTTGTGCTGCAACCTAGTAGTGACCTGGTTAACTTCTACTACTTCATCTTCTTCTACATTCTGGCTCCCTTCTAACTCTTGGAACATTTTTGCTACATGGCTCACTTCTGGCAAATCTCTCATATTGAGAGGGAACCAACACTCGGGGGGATGACATCTTTCCTTATCTATCATAGCCTTTCTTCTAAATGTTCTATCACCAAGTTTAAACGTCCCCCATGCTACATCCTTCAATCCCCTTCTGGCTCCATCTGCCCAAACTCTCTCACCAGTGTAGTCTCCATCTCTGACCCACCTGATTGGGGCCACTCCCACATCTGCACCACTATCAATTAGTAGATCACATTCTTGCTCATTCAGCTTTCCTCTTAACACATTCCTCTTTCTGCTTTCAGGACTCACTACTACAACCCTTCTGGCATTTGCGCCACTAAATTCCTTCTTTACACCACCTTTAGTTGTTGGGGCCTTGTTGCTCCTGTTGTTGGGGCAATCCATGCTTTTATGACCTTCCCTTTTGCATATGAAACAAGTTAGTGGGCGGGGTGCCGGACTGGAATTGTCTATGCTTCTCTCCTGCCTGTACCAACATTGCTCCTGCCTGTGGCCCACCCTACCACATATAGAGCAACTCACTTTCTCCTTGTGATCAGCACTTCGGTCTGATCTGCTGCTGGCTTCCCTGCTAGGCCTGTCTGCCTTGCTGCTACTGCTGGACCCTGGTCATGTCTCCAACTGCTCTGGTAGACATCCAGGCATCCAACACATTCCTTAGCTCTTCCATGGTATTGTTAGTGGAAGATTCTAAGAACACCCTGCCATTCTGTGGCAGGTGTTCTCTGAGGAGTGCTTTCACCATGACATACACAGCATCATCTTTGGTATTCACATCTTGAAATAGTCCCTGGACTATCTTTGTCAAGTGGTCTATAACCTGGCTGGAGTTTAACTTTCTCAGGGACTCTGTGTTCACGGCAAACAACTGGTGACCATAAACAGCCACAGTACCTCCTACCATTCCCATCAGAGATCCTCTAATCTCATCATAGGAGGCACCGGCCTCCATTCTGGGTCTAACACTTTCTGCAAGTTTGGGAGTTAGTCTGGGTAGTAATTTCACACACCACTCCTTCTTATCAACCTTGCTATCTTTCAGGGCAAACTCAATTTGTCCTAAGTAAGCCGCCAAATCTTCACCCTCTTTGTAACTTCCAATACCCCTCAGCCTCTCTTTTAATCCTTCAGCCCTCAATCTCTCCGACATTTCTTCCTCCCTTTTAGTTTTCTCCTCTTCTCTCCTGGCTTTGTCAGCCTCTATTCTAGCTCTATCCACCTCCATTCGTTGTCTCTCTAATTCCAATACATCTGCATTCCTTTTTTCCTCGGTTCTGAGCCTATTTTCTTCCGCCTCCTTCATATACCTCAACCTCTCTGCCTCCAATTCTCTCATTCTCCTATTGTCTTCTTCCCTCTGCTGGTTTTGCTGCTGAAGCATGGCCATCAACAACTGGGACATGTCTCCCGTCCCACTACCTGTACCACTTGCTTCTGTCATCTCGCTCTCACTGGGTAAGGGGTTGTTAAAATCACTGGGATCACTCGCACCTACTCCCTGTTCCCACTCAACACCTCTACTATTACTACCTACAACTGTTACCTCAGCAACACCTTCAGCTTCTTCCCAACACTCACTCTCCTCAGACTCCTCCCCCTTGCTACTCCCACTCACTTCTGCTTCCGCTGCCTCAGTAGCTGTGCGTGATCTGGTACGGTGGGGCGAGTTTTTAGGGTAAGTTCTAGCTTGTCTGGAAGGGTGATAAGCTCGGTCCTTCCGCTTTGGTGCTTTCCTCGCTCTAGTGTGTCCGCCGCTTCTTCCTGCCACCTCCTTTGCCTCTGACTGCATACGGTGGTTGGAACTGGTCCACGGAATCAGCTGAAATACACACACACAAACAAAAAATATGATGACGGGCACAAAAATGAAAAATAAATTACGCAAGGGATATATGGTTACAAAAATAAATTTTGCGGTGACTTCTGCTTTGTGACGCTTGGTGTGAGTGGAGCTGGTTCTGCCGTTGCTCTCTCGTTCTCTGGAGGTCTCTGTCGCACTGGTTTGTGTGTGTGGAGCTCGAACTGGTCTGGTTGACTGCTGCCGTCGCTCCAGGGTTCGGGGATCCTGTCTTGTCTCGAACGCAACGAGAATCCCACCGCTGCCACCACTTGTGACTGGAGTGGTTCTCCGCCAACTTAATACCAAGTAGAGGCAACAAAGTAGATTGTTGCTGCCACCAGAATCAGCAAAGCACTGGGTCCGTATGCCTAGCTATGGCCTCATGAGGCTCAGTTAGCTAGAGAGTAACAGATTGCCAGAGGTTAAACTAATCTAACAAACTATAATACTGACTGACTTCTAGACATGTGCTCAGCCCTCATATATTCAACCTTGCACAATGCCCAATAATCAAGTGTGCATGACATAGAACCAAAATAGGTGTGTTTATGTTTATACATGCCCTATACAAGTGTTACAAGTGTGAATGACATAGAACTAAGAAAATACATAAATAAGGAGTTCTGTCTCCAATGTTCATGTGAGAGGAGTGGCTTCTCTCACACAAGAGACCAGTTTGATGTTCACGAATGTTTACTCCTCTAGCTTGCTATTATCTTGTGACATAGTTACCATCAGAGTTAGATAAACCAATTAATTTAGTTACTTATTATAGTGTGCTTTCCTGTGAGATATTGTGAAGGCAATGCTTGAGTGTGAAGTAATGGTGAAGCAGACGTATGTATGATGTTAAGTATGCCAGTCTACATAATTATTAGGTTTTAATAATAATAGTAGCATGCATGGTTTGCTGAAACAACCTTTAAAAAGGAAGTATTGAACTTTATATTGAATTTCAGGCTACTTCACATGATAAGGTTTGCATTCATTTATAAATAATATGACTGTATTTTGGGTTGAATTCATTTTGTTTTGATCTAACTGATAAAAAGATTTCATATAAACACTTGGTGATCATTTTCATGTTAATGTGTGACATTTCCTTTTAATATGAATTATCCATTCCAGGTTGAAACTGAGTGTGTCATTTTTCACAAAGCCTTAGAGGAAGAGCTCATGTCAGATGCAGTATGTTCTACATATGTCAGTTAAACAAGGAACTAAAAATAATTTCCCTTACACTATGGCATTGTTGAGCTCTAATAGAGAACATTATGCATAATTACTAACTCATACAACATTTGAGTAACAAATAATATTATGGTCCTAAACTGGGGAAGTAGTGGACTTATATCCATGATGAGACTGTCTTCTCAGCATTCTCTGCTCTTTGTACGTGTCACTAAGGGTACTAAACTGTTAGTTAAGATATATGTATTTATTTCTGAATATCAATTACAAACTTCTTCTTTGTAAACAAGAATTGAAGTACAGGTATATGCAATAGCTTTTTATAATTTGATCCAATTATACATGTTACCATTATTTAGAGTGTCTTTCCTCTTGTGGAATAAAAATATGGTGTATAAACTGATTGGAACTATTTTATTATTTTGTTATTAATCATCAGTGTCTTCTCAGACTGCTCATTATACTAGCAGAAGTGTTATCTAGTGACCCATTTCTATTAGTATATGAACACTATGGTAAGGTATTTCACATTGTTATACTTGAATTTGTTACAGTAATAAAATATATCTCTAATTAGACAGCTGTTCTTATTCCCGTTCCTTGAGTTGGTGCCAGCACTTGATTAACAATCAGTGGTTGTCTGATGAGGTTGCCAATATTTATTATTTTCCTATGTATTCCAGATCATAGACTGTCATTAAAAACTTGTAAGCAGTCAATCAAAGTAAAATCAGTGTTTTAACCAGTAACATAGCTACGTGCATTAAGTTAATGTTGTTATGCACTATTTTCTTGTGGATTTAATAAATTGGGGGAAATTTTTTTGTGATGAGTTCACATTATAGGAAGAAGTTAATGGACAAAGAGTGTAGTGGAATCCAACGTTGAAATAGAAAATAATAGTATTTATAATATTTCTTTGACAAGATCTTAATAAGATCGTGTAATATTCTTATTTATATTTCTTAGTTCAAATTAGTCAATAGTGACAAGATCTTAATAAGATCTTGTAATAATCTTATCTATATTTCTTAGTTCAAAATAGCCAAGATATAGTGACAAGATCTTAATAAGATCTTGTAATAGTCTTATCTATATTTCTTAGTTCAAAATAGTCAAGATATAGTGACAAGATCTTAATAGGATCTTGTAATAATCTTATCTATATTTCTTAGTTCAAAATAGCCAAGATATAGTGACAAGATCTCAATAAGATCTTGTAATAGTCTTATCTATATTTCTTAGTTCAAAATAGTCAAGATATGTGACAGTGCCTAGGAAAAGGGACCTTTTACGTAACATCAAAAATGTACAGTAGAGCCCAAACACCGACAAAAAATTTTTTTTTTGGTTTTCTTTTTATTGGCCCACAGGTATCCCCTACCCTTTAGCTACACTGACACCAAATTTGCGTGGCTGAAACTGTTGTTAAAGGTCCGAGCGCCCTGTTTAAACACAGTCACCTTTTACTCTCTATTTTGACCTTCCGTGCGTGCACGGAAATCCAACCCGCGAGTAATTGAAAATCGTGGGCGAATTCAATTTGTTGCCTAGCAACAAATTACCCCTACCTCGGATAATCGCGGGTAAATATTCTTATAAGTTTTTGTTTGCAGCAACAGAATAGAAATAGTAAATGTGAATAATCAAGCTATATAGGTTGATGTTGCTATTTATGGAGTCCTGTAGTTGGAGCCTGCAGACCTGGAGACTCCTGGGACTATTTTTGTGAAGACAATAGAAGAATCAGCAAGTCTCTGACTGGACAAAGGTTTCAGTGATGATGAGGACTTCTGTCACACTACAACAAGAGAAGGCAACACATTTTGAAAGTCCATCATTTTTGTTCATTGATTTAAAGAGATTCCTATTGTTCATTTGTTCCAAAACAGGCAACAAGCTGGCTGCAAGACAAATATAATCCTAAACTTAGCTAGCCAGTGAACTAACAAACCAAGCTAGTTGAACATTTCTAAAAGAGTGACTGTATCAATGACTTACTGTAACTATCAAACTGTTGGAAACAGGAAAAAAAAGAAAAAAAGAAGCACAAAACGGTCTGCAAAATTGCATCCAGTGCTATTTAAAGACATACCTGTCTAGTACTCTTACACAATGTAGGGTCTAAACTGAGTAAGGCCTCCCCCATCAAAAAAGAAAGCGGCCCCAACTATAACTTACTGCCGTTCAGCTGATCGCCACCATTTTCTAAGCATAAGTAACAGTCTTACGTAACCCCGTAACGCGGACTTCCGGTTAGATTACGGAATTCAACGTTAACTCCGCGAGAAATTGAATGAGAAGTTTTAATTGCAGTTTTCTCGAAATAACTGTGCTCAAGATGGTCAGATTGCCGCTCTATATTTAGTGAACCGAGGAGCGCCTGCCTATAAACTTGATATCAAAATACTCCATAAGAAGTGCTCTACACAGTGGTATGAATAACTCATTTTTCATTTTTTTACGGAAAAGGTCCCTTTTCCTAGGCACTGTCACATATAGTGACAAGATCTTAATAGGATCTTGTAATAATCTTATCTATATTTCTTAGTTTAAAATAGTCAAGATATAGTGACAAGATCTTAATAGGATCTTGTGACAATCTTATCTATATTTCTTAGTTTATAATAGTCAAGATATAGTGATAAGATCTTAATAGGATCTTGTAATGATCTTGTCTGCTAAAATAACAGTAAATTTACTTAAGATAATGTTATAAGATCTTAGTAAGATCTTTACACTTTCCAAAAATAATCTTATAATCTTACATTCTTATTAGAATCTTATTAGAATCTGATGATATCTTATTAAGATATGTAAGATCTTAATAAGATTTTTTTGCTGGGTGGGGTATTGGCAGGAAATAAATTAATATGTGTATCTATGGGAAGTGCGCGTTGCTATGTGTGGCCATCCTTAATGATATTTAACATACACTAGACAAGCTGATCACACACAAACACACTCTTTGTAATACTCACACTTATACAACTCACACATATGTGCACACACGAGCTCAATATAATAGATACAACACAAACAAAAACTAAAAAAAGAACAGCTGAATGCACTATAATTAGAAACAGCTGATTGCACTATATAGAAACAGCTGAATGCACTATAATTAGAAACAGCTGAATGCACTATCATTAGAAACAGCCGAATGCACTATATAATTAGAAACAGCTGAATGCACTATCATTAGAAACAGCTGAATGCACTATAATTAGATAAAGCTGAATGCACTATAATTAGAAACAGCTGAATGCACTATCATTAGAAACAGCTGAATGCACTATAATTAGAAAAAGCTGAATGCACTATAATTAGAAACAGCTGAATGCACTATAATTAGAAACAGCTGAATGCACTATATAATTAGAAACAGCTGAATGCACAATATAATTAGAAACAGCTGAATGCACTATAATTAGAAAAAGCTGAATGCACTATCATTAGAAACAGCTGAATGCACTATAATTAGAAAAAGCTGAATGCACTATAATTAGAAACAGCTGAATGCACTATATAATTAGAAACAGCTGAATGCACTATAATTGAATGCACTATCATTAGAAAAAGCTGAATGCACTATAATTAGAAAAAGCTGAATGCACTATAATTAGAAACAGCTGAATGCACTATAATTAGAAATGCTGACTCTTCTATTGTGACATGATGTCTTTTTACATTGTAAGCATGAGTGGGACCTCTGGACCACACTGTACCACCAGATTTTGCTGACTAAGCATTATTCTGAAAAAGCCACTCATCACTAGGACAAAAGCCTCCGTTGGGCGTGCACCAGACGAATGTGAGAATGTCACAAGTGTCTCGGCCTAATCAGGACAGCTGGGAACTATGGAACCACATTCAGTCATACTTGATTCTACTAATTATTCAGTTGCTTGGGCACTGAAAAGGTCCTTTCAGCACACAGAAGCTGGGTTTCATACAGGATTCTTTTTAGGGTGGGAGGGGGGAGGCAATTTATAGTGTAAAAACTGAGTTACTTTTTTGTTTGTTGGAAAAGAAACTAACCAAAACTGAGCATAAGAGAAGAGTTATTGCCAAGTTGGCTAAAAAAAAGCTTCTTCATGAAATGGGAAAAGGTTATGGAGTCAAATTCACTAGAGAAAGTACCAGGGATCCAAGAGGTCCTAGAAGAACTGAAAAGTTCTTTAGTGATATCGTGCTTTCGATTTGGTATAGCTACAAATTTAGAAGATGAAATCAGCTAACAGAACAGAACTTGGCATGAACAAAGAATTGATAAATATATGAGAAATAATTTAGTGAAATACAAGACAATTGCCTGAGGAAGAAATAGGAATTTCTAAAGTTAAATGAAGCAATTTATGCACTGAAAGCCAATAATGGTGACATCTGATTATTTACGATATGCTATTCATTCACTTCTGATATTTTCATGTATATACAGTGGAACATCTATTACCTGAACTAATAGGGAAGCAACTAAGGAGAGTAAGTTAGCATGGGTAAACATTGTCACTCGCGGTAGTTGATGGATAGGCGTGGTCACGGTAAGTGGTCGATTGTGGGATTGAATAGCTGCAGTATGTTACGTTTTCCTCCTGCTATTATAAATGGTACAAACTTATGCTTCATATAAAGCACTCTACAGGTTCTGCTAAAAAATAGGCTCTGTTTAAAAGGCATTTGCGAGCTTGGGAAGTCTTCGCTCAAATTGCCAGATTTGTGAGGAAGGTAGCTAGACCAGCTATAAGCTATAGCTAATATAACAAGTTTAAAGTACATGTAATAATTAGTTTTAGTGATACTGTTAACAGATTCTGAGGTGATTGCAGCCATCATGAATTGGGAAAAATATATTACAGTGCTAGAATAAGAGTTATACATGGTGGCTGCAGTGACATTGGATTTGAACTATTCGTGTAAACTAAATTAAGACAATTGTAGTCAGCATATTCATATCTTTCATTTATATGCAGCAACTCATATGTCACTCCTACCCAGAGACTAGTTTGATGCTCACGAATGTTTTACTCCTCTAGCTTGTTATTATCTTGTGACATAGTTACCATCAGAGTTAGATAAACCAATTAATTTAGTTACTTATTATAGTGTGCTTTCCTGTGAGATATTGTGAAGGCAATGCTTGAGTGTGAAGTAATGGTGAAGCAGACGTATGTATGATGTTAAGTATGCCAGTCTACATAATTATTAGGTTTTAATAATAATAGTAGCATGTATGGTTTGCTGAAACAACCTTAAAACAGGAAGTATTGAACTTTATATTGAATTGCAGGCTACTTCACATGATAAGGTTTGCATTCATTTATAAATAATACTAGTGATGTGCTTGAGCACAAAGGGCGAGCGAGCCGAAAGACTATACTATTTTATATGAATGATTTTGACTTCTAACACTGAAGCTACTGAAAATAAGGTCCAGTTTTTAAATTTCGCATACACGGTAAAGGGATTTCAGTGCCATAGTAACAACTCACTGCAACTGCTTGAATGGAAGGAAAAAAACAACAACAAAACAATACACTTTATTTGAACGTTTTCTTTGTGATATTTGTTGTAACACACAATGTTTTGACACAACTGGACATGCACCTACACAGACTTACCTTCGCGGTAGTCTAGTGGACAATGTATTTTCAAGTAAATACTGTTGCGCACGGCTTATAACCATGACAAAGAGCGCATTGACTTACCATCGCCACTAACTCGAATAGAAATGTAAGTCCCTTAAGTTATCAAGTTGTAACTGCACCCGCAAAAGAATTCAAAACGGTAAACAATTCAATTTCTAGGGTGATACGGGTACTGATCGATAAATCAGAGGATTCTGTTTAGTGCAATTTGGGACGGGGTCGACCACATAACTAACACAAAAATGCGAGGGTCAAAGTACAAAATGACATCCGTACGTCCAAACAAAATATATACAAATAAATAAATAAACAAACATCCCCAATTTTTTTATTTTTACCCATGTAAGTGTCTCGCTCGCTACGCTCGCTCGCCAATGACTGTATTTTTGGTTGAATTCATTTTGTTTTGATCTGACTGATAAAAAGATTTCATATAAACACTTGGTGATCATTTTCATGTTAATGTGAGACATTTCCTTTTAATATGAATTATCCATTCCAGGTTGAAACTGAGTGTGTCCTTTTTCACAAAGCCTTAGAGGAAGAGCACATGTCAGATGCAATATGTTCTACATATGTCAGTTAAACAAGTAACTAAAACTAGTTTTCCTTACACTATGACAATGTTGAGCTCTAATAGAGTACATTATGCATAATTACTAACTCATACAACATTTGAGTAACAAATAATATTATGGTCCTAAGCTGGGGAAGTAGTGGACTTATATCCATGATGAGACTGTCTTCTCAGCATTCTCTGCTCTCTGTACGTGTCACTAAGGGTACTAAACTGTTAGTTAAGATATATGTACTTATTCAGTTTTAGACAATCTGAAATGAGTAATGGAATTTTTCGTGATCACCTAATAATATAAGGAAAGCTTTCAATGACGGTGGCATTCAAAAACATTCAAATGATTTCGTCAGTGTGGCCAGTATTATGAAGGAAATGCAGACTTTTGACTATAACTTTATTCTCTTGTATAAGCAAAAAAGGTGAACAACCAAATGAAGATTGTAAACTGCTGAATGATCAAGATTTGTTATTAGTTATTGAGACAGAATTTACAACCCACAATGTTAATAATCATAATATTCATTTAATTCCATTACTAGTGTCAGATGACTATCAAGAAGGCCTCCCAGTAGCATATGCTATTTTTAATCAGGAAGACAAAGTTGCAATTAGCTATACTGGAGTCCATATAAAGTTGAAATGCAAGGGATTTAAATCCTGTTTGTGGTTTATGTCAGATATGGCTCCACAATGTTTTAACTCATGGAAGAAGTATTTGATGTAATTAATACTCGTGGCTGGAGGAAAGAAATAAAAAAGTATTGATACACTTTTGACAGAAACTAGCCAAACAAAGTTCAAACTGTTACTGGTTAAATTAATGACACTAAATCAACAAAAATTTTATTGAAATATTTTATAAGTCACTGCAACAACTGTGAGCAATGGGCATTTATGTTTTAGATCTGGCAGTTACAATGCATGCCGAGTCAATCTACTGTGAGTTTTAAAACAATGTTTATCTCAATCACAAGTTAATAGACGCCTGATAAACTTAATGTTTATCTCAATCACAAGTTAATAGACGCCTGATAAACTTAATGTTTATCTCAATCACAAGTTAATAGACGCCTGATAAACTACTTATATATTATATTATAGCTCATGACAAAGCATTTCTGCAATTGTGCAAAAGTGAAGAATAAAGCACAAATCAAATATGACATTCACAAATCACATGAAATGCTAATGCTACATTCAGCAATAATTGAATAATGTTAGGTACATTTATTGTACTTACTGTTGATAAATGCTTTACTAATTCTTCTCTAAGTCATGCTACAGAGTAGCTAATTATGCTTTTGAAGAATGTAGACAAATTTTAGATTTAAAAAATGTATCCATTTTTAAGAATTTCCTGGTGACGACATGATTTTTAAAGCATACAAATTAGCTCACAATAAATTGGTAATTAAAGAAATCCAACAAGATTGAATTCCAATAAGTGGATTGGACAAATGTTATCATTCTTATTGAGCTACTTTTGATTACTTAAGTTAAATTACTTTCCATCTAGAAAAACCAACGCCAGCATGCACACACATACAGTTGTACTCACACACATACATAGTTATACACATAGGCATATATAGTTACACACAAACCTACAATAAAAGTCACTGTGACAATAGCAAACATAGGCTCTTCTATACATCTAAACTGCCATATAATTTCACATGGTTCACAATAAGTTACAGTAAATTTAGCTTATTCCAATCTACAATATGAATAGCTCATAAAATGGGCATACGTCAGTGGTAGAATGTATCAATTATAAAACATAATAGCTAGTGTATCAATAATCTAGTGATATAAGGTGGCTTGTAGCTATTGGATACTCTACACAGTGAGCATTTGAACAAAATAATGAAATTAATGACCTTCCTAAAAAATACAAGGTAATAAAGGGGGCTGGAAGAGCTAGGTAGGTATATATAGAAATTATATAACCATTGGTGCATAACCTTTCCTTTCTTTGATTTGCTAGTGTGTTTGGCGCAATTGCGTAACGTTTGAGGATCTTTACCAATGCTAACTTATTCTCCCTAGCAGCATGTAACTAATTGGGGAATTGAAATGTTCATAACAATAAAAGGGAAAAATGTTGCTGCTATTTTCATAAAGGACCCATTTTGGGAAGCAAAAGCTATTAACTTACCCTTGCCTTTCTTGATGATAGTGATGGTGGACTTCTGGAATTCAAATTCTTTGAAGTACAGTAGCTCCTCCCTTTTTTTCAGGCCATTGCAATTGTTATGTGCATGCAGCATTTGTTCTGTTCCAGTTAACGGATGATTGATGTCCAGACGTCCAGACAATTGCTGTTCCACTGTAAAAGTATATTTAACAAAGTGTTGTCAGGTGACCACAACAAGCTAGCCTAGTGTCAGAATAGCACTCCAGTATTGGTGATGCATGCATTATCAGACCTATTGGAACCAATACTTCTCTACTACCAACACACACTGGAGAACACTTACCACGCCAGCAGTGAGAGCAGGCGGCAAGAGCTCTTGCAATGCAGTTGCAGAGATACCAATTGAGGTCAAAGGTGAATAGCAGCCATTCTGCGTGATTCTTCCAGTAACGCAATATTTTATGAATCTACTTTATATAGTCCGCATTTTGGGTGTGGTGGGTCAGAAATTAAAAATGTGGGAACGCCCTGTTTTGGAAAACAATCGACTCTGTCAGTAAGCAATGGCGGAAAGCCAGCCGCAAGTTCGTACAGAGGTGAGCGCATAGCTACGGCTAGCTCATTACTTAATCAAATGTTTGTTAGCCTAGATCCAGCCTTCCCTATATAGCCCGCTGTTTGTATAGCTTTTACAAAAGGGTTGAAAGAAGGGAAAACACTGCTACCTACACACATGCCAAGTGCTTAGCTTAATTTTTTTTTACAACTAGAAAAAGGGAAATTAATGTCTGATCATTATATATAAGGCATCAACAACTGGATAGAAAGAGGGAAACTTATGTCTGAGCATGCTCATAAAGAGATACCAGCTGAACTGAAAAAAAGAGGGAAAATAATGTCTGAGCATGCTCACAGCCAATGCACTGGCAACTGGAAAAAAGAGAGGGTAAAAGTCATGTTCCTGAGCATGCTCTTAAAAAGACACCAGGTTCTTTTCATGAGCATGCTCAGACATGACTTTCCCTCTCTTTTTTCCAGTTGCTAGTTGTTTTTGTGCTGGAGGATGGTTAGACTATCCCTCTCTTTTTGCTACAGTTTGTATCTATTTACTCTAGCTATTTGAAGTCTAGTTTGTTCCAGAAATATAGTAAGTTGTGTGTTTATAACACATAAACACAGCATATATTTGTAGTAATTTTTTTGTTGTTGTGTTTGTTTAGTGGTTTATTTACAGTTTTTACCATGTGTAAATAATTTGTATTTGGGATGTATATTTGTATGTTTGTGCACTTTTATAGGAAGATTATGTTTTGGGGTTTTTTTTTTTAAATATATATGTTCATGTGTTAGCTTTCTATACAGCATAGCAGGTGTCTTTCGAAAAGAAAAAAGCTTTTTTTTTACAATTTTTTCATTGCGTTTTGACTAAACAGTTGGTACAGTCACAATAAAAATTTTACTAGTCAAGTTCTCGTTTCAGTTGATTTACAGCTAAAAGCTAGAAACTCTTCCACAGCTATATCAGCAAGCTAAGCCTTGTACTACCCTCTAAATGCTATAGGGGTCATGCTAAACTGCTTGCACAATAAAAAAAAAAAACTGACTTTCTTCGATTAAGCAGACTGACTGGATTTTCGCTGAACTTGCTGCTCTGACAGGTCCCTACTTCTTAGTCTTTCTACCAGCTACAGTTGGGTCTGTATTAGTGAGAATATCTAAGCCAATGATATTTAAAATAGCATCATTTTTTTACATTCCTGAAAGTGGCATATGGTAAACGAGCATTAAAACTTTAACATAGTCGAACTGAAAAACTATATTTTATCAACTGCCGTAACATTTTCTCTCTTTTTTCTTTTTCTACAATAACTCCTTCAGTGCAAAAAAAAATCTTTCTTTTCTGGTGCCTACTGTACATTATTTTAGCACAGGAAGAAACAGCACATTCTCTTATTATGTGTTTGTGTGTTTGGAATATCATGTCATTATTTTGTGTTTGTGTGCACATATTTACGCATTGTACTAGTTGTATGTTTGTGTGTTTGTTTATTTGTTTATTTCTCAGTATTGTTTTTTACCGTTTTATATACTAAATATTGTGTTGTATGTAAGCATTGTGTGAGAACCTGTATGTTTGTGTGTTAGTATGTCACACAGTTGCTATTGTTATTGTGTGTATACATTCTGTAAATTATAGAGTAAAATTGTATGTTTGTGAATTATATTGTTGTTTGTTAGCATTTATGCAGTTATTTAAACTTGTACAGAATGTTTATATAGCATATGCATAAGCTGATAATATAGGAATACATTTGTTGGTGTGTTTGTTTACAACATGTGTTTGTAGTCTTTATAAGTTTGTTGGTGTGTTTGCATGTCAAAGTCTCGTTTAAATAGCACTTAAATGCTGTTTGTTTGTTTGTTTATTTATCACTTTAATTATATATTTATTTATTTATTTGTATTTAGAGAGATCTCCATCCTCCAGTCTCTCTTCACTGGGAGCACTGCCATACATGGAGTAAGAATGTCTATCCTGTACAATGTGCAGTACTCCATAATACAGTCATAGTTAGTGATTATCACACACTTCACATCTCTACTGACCTTCACTCATGGACTACTACTCGTGCACCATATGAAGACTCGTCCCTAACTACCTACCAGTCTAAGTTTGTATTGGTTGGTGGACGTCATCCCTCCACTTATGAACTCACGAACTCTCTGTTGACTAGTACTACTGGTCTAGACTGGAAGCCATCGCTACGTGCCATGCCTACTCCTCGCGACTGGACATCATCAGTTAGTGGAGGATCACCAGAGGTCCTGGTCGTGGCTGGTGGGAGTGTCTCACATGGCAAGTACTTGGACGTAGTGGAAGTTCTACTCAACGACCATTGGACGACTGCAGACTCACTTCCTTCTTCATGCTGGAACATGCGATCAACATTCCATGAAGGCAACTTCTACTTCACAGGAGGAGCTTACAAGAGGAAGATTCTGTTTATATGCAGTTTAGAGTCTCTCTTAGCATCTGCTAGTAATGGCAGGACAAGAAGACAAACAATATGGAGGACAGTAACCACACTTACTGCCATCTTAGCTATCGTCTCCTATGTATCGAATCTAATCGGCATCAATAGATATTCTACCATTAGAAGTTACTCCAACAAGACAGAGGAGTGGATTGAGACTACTAGTGAGGGAGATAGACCAGAACAAAAGTATAATCGTGGAGTTATAGCTACTGCAGTCTTGTCTACTGGACAGTTGCTGGTTGCTAATAGAGATGGAGTACATAAAGGAACTCTGTCAGGTTAGTGTAAGAGAATAGCAGCATCTCTAGAAAGCCATCTTGCCTTCAGTGATATTGGTTTCTCTTTAGAATGTCCCATTTATAGATTATATGGAAAACTAAAGTTAAGTATTAAAAACTTGTACTATAATAAAACTAGAATATTATTATTTATTATTGAGTTAATTATGTTAAAACTAAATATTTATTATATTAATTATGATATTATAATAAGTAAGGTAATTGATTGTCTTTGCCTAAATTGCAAGTGCTAGAGTGCAGCTGCTTCTACTGGCAGCTGCTTCTACTGGCTTAGCTCCAGGCTATAAAACCAGCTGCCCACACTCTGTATTGCTGGAGCCAGCTAATAGTACTGGTGCAGTGAGTGGGTTACTTGTATAGTATAACCAATGAGACTGTAATAACTAATTAGTGTTTTATTTGCAATATTTTATAATGCACATTTTATTTTATGTTTAATAGTTCTAAAATATGAAGATGCATATAAACACTTCATTGTTTCCAAGGAAGTGTTGGAGCTTCTGTCTTTAAAGTTTATGTCCCTTGGTCCTCCAAGACAAGGCAAGAGTACAACTCTCAGGAGAATAAAGAAAGAGATCATAGATCTTCTGTCAGCAAAAGAAGAGGAGCAGATTCATGGCAGCACAGGCACAGTGGAGTGTTGCCCCAATATGGTAGTCCAAGGCAAGTCTGATCCAACTACAGCAGAAAGAAGTATAGACTGGACCATTGTAAAGAATCTCATTGAGGAAGCTTCTCTACTCTTTCACACTCTCAAAGATAGTTTGGCGACTGAATCTACTTCTGAGGCTACAGCTGATTCCCATGGAGGTAGTGACACCAGGGCAGAGGTCAGTCAGGCTAGCAGTACAGGGCAGTCTCACTCTGTTGAAGAGCCACCCCAGCCTTCATTATTGCAGAAGATGATGGCAAGATTGAAATCTTTTACCCAAAATAGGCAACCCAGGCATAAGGGAATCACTCCACTCTCAACAGCACATGACCAACCAGCTGATCAAGCAGTATCATCGCCAGAGTATTCTGAAATAGCTGCCATATTCGAAACAGTGTCCAAACAACCACACTTTGCAGAAAATTTGAAGCAATCTTTTAAAGCTTTTTTGAGAATGGAGGACACCGGAGGTCAGCCTGAGCTGATGGACATGCTACCAGCACTCACCATAGGACCTGGCCTCTACTTGCTGATCTTTAGCTACAAGTTCCAACTAGATGAGGAGTATCGAGTCTTTTATCAGAGAGCTTCAGGAGAGACAACTGCACCAGAGAAATCTGAGTTTACTCTGCAAGAGATGCTTTTGCGTACTCTGGCCAGTATATCTTGTTTCAGCTCCTCCACCCATCTTCAACCTCAGCCAGGAGCGGACAACTCAGCTATTGGTGAGATACTGGAGTCCTCCAAGTCAGTAGTGTATATAGTGGGTACTCACAAAGACAAGGTTTCTGAGGAAGTCATCGCTACAGTCGATTCGCAGCTTCAAAAAGTGATTCGAGACACTGACTCCTACAAAAAAGGCATAGTTCAGTTCTGCTCAAAAGACAAGCTTGTTGTTT
>WLWD01000719.1_pt1 | contig 48194 bp, 17 predicted proteins | sample 6712731 | NCBI WGS metagenome assembly WLWD01 (sample SAMN12718690, study PRJNA576275) | sponge metagenome | isolation source: marine sponge | host: Mycale hentscheli | place: New Zealand: South Island, Marlborough, Capsize Point | collected 2014-11-01 | reverse complement strand
AAAGGGTACTACACAAAATAAATGGATGGGCAATATCTCCTGGGGTGTGCTGTTTTTATAGATCTTTTAGCACCTTGTTCTATTTTCTTGAAAGTCATGCAAAGTGATGAAGTGGTCTGACTGCACTTACAAGTGTGTTGAAAACTTAAAAGGAAACTGAAAAATGGTTTCAATGGCCTATTTATGCAGCTACACAAAAAATCACAAGAGGGAAGAGAATTACTTTTATTAATATCTAACCCTAAAGAAATTCCCTGAGGGAAAAGTGTATCACAAGAATCACTTTAAGAAATACTGTATCGAATCATTGAGCGCATACAGTTGCAGTTCAGATGCTGTGATGTAATATTTTAGAGAGATGATATTTTGGTCTTTGGATCACAAGGGTGGGAAATGCTATTGAAGAAAATTGTCAATGGATTGAGTTGATAGCATTGTGAAGAAATTTACTATTCCTGTGAGGAATGTGTCAGTTGACACGGACCTTATTGTATCTGAATTTTCTTCTTATTTTATGTAATATGCAGTACAATTTATCTCTCTATCATCAACCCTATAGATCACAGAGCTGTGTAATGGCAGATTTTTCATACTTGCAATGCGAGTGAATGGTTCAATCCTCTTGCATGAGCCAGGTTATTGTTTTTACTTCAAATTCCAAAGCAAAAGTGGAATGGAATTTATCTCAGATTAACCTGATTAAGAACTAGAAACTAACTCTGATTACTAGTATACATTGAGGGATTTACAGACACTTTGTATTGACCCAGTACTGTTCAAAATTTATAATTCTGATGCTGCAGTGGAACTATGGTGGAAAAACTAATCTCGTAGGCCAAACCAAAGGCCCAGGAAGAATAACTTAACCTGAGACTTAAGTGATGAAGAAAAATTCAGTAAGAAATGAGACTGCTAGATCTAATTGGGTGAGCGATGCAAGACCTTCACTAAACAGTCTCAATTGAGATATTTAGTATAAATATATATTCCACACTAGATATCTTCACAATGTTATTCATAGGTATGTGATCACTGTAATGCGCCAGCTCATTACATTAGTAGTTATATCCACCAACCTAGCTTATCAGTTATTTGTGTTTATTACAGCTACTTTCCTCTAGTGAAGCCTAACCAACCAGGTTAGAGTAGCTGCTAAAATATCACCTGGGGATTTGGGGAGCCCCTAAAGTGTTTTGCAGCCAACTTTACACCATGATTTACCAAACCTAGTACAATCTACTGCAGTGAAGATATCTAGCATAGAATAAACCACCTATAAAACTCTCAGAGTGATAAGGCTATATATTATACTCTCACACTTTACTTTCACTTGCCTCTGGCTCGTGAAAATAAATTGGCCTACTTGCGAAATAGTTCGCCATAGCACACTCTGACTCATGTAATAAGTACTATACATAAGTACTATACATATATATATATATAGTAAAGTTCAAAGAGGTCAATCCGTGTCCACCTCCGGAGGCTACATTAAAATGGTAGCATTAGTGCTGGCACAAGAAATTAGGGAACTTTTGGAATAATGCCAGGAAAAAAATAATGGCAAAGAGGAGAGACGTTTGTAGTTAGGTCTTACAAACTTAGCGGAGTTGGTTATTTTTTATTCTACTAGTCGCTGTGGTAAGTTATCTTGGTTAATGCACTGTTTGTTATAGTTCTATGCCATATGTAACAGAACTGTTCTTAAAAATCCACAGTTTATACTTCATAGGTTACATTACAGGAATACTTTAGATGCATACATAGGAAGCTTTACAGTGACCAAACACAGTGGCAATAAAAATAACTATTATATACTTATACAATACAATAGCTGGTTAAACTAAAAAAAAAGAAAAAAAAAAAAGAATAGATCAATGACCAAAAGTGAAGGTAATCACAATGAAATTAGTTGTCAGAAAATGAATACTACCTAAGTCTATTTGCTACACACAACACAGTTTATTTCTTTGACGTTATCATAAGGATGACAAGGAATGCTGACATTGCAAACAGCTTCAACATGATAGAATAGAGCTCCATTAGTATCACCAGCACTCCCTGGCAGTGACTCCATGCCTTTATCTACACATTCATACATGGAGTGATGGTGGCCATGATATTCAGACATAAGATATCCATAATACTCTCTAATCCAGTTAGGAGGACATGATGTCTTGCCAGGTATCATGAGGACTGCAGATCTGGTGGTCACATGACAGACAGCACAGACATTGTGTTCATGAGTTCCTACTATTGGATGTTCATATTCAGTTCCATAAATGTAGGATTTAGCATATGGTCCACTTTGACTGTATTGTAAAGTGTACTGTGTGTCTTCCACAAGACACAGGTAGTTAGCTCCGTTTCCTTTGTGTTCGTGTGATGAAGCAGCAGTTATTCCAGAGAAGACTTCTTCTGTCCCATTAATGTCAGCACAAGTACTGTTTCCCCATCTAGTGTAAATGGCCCCTCCACACTTAGGTCCAGGTGGTCCTTCTTTACCACGTGGTCTTGGAAGTCCTCTTAAACCTTGCACTCCATCTCTCCCAGGAAGACCGTCTCTTCCTCTCAGAATTTCAACATACGTACGTGAAGTATTACTTTCTTTTACAACTATATTTTCTGCTTTCAAGCCTAAATAGAAAAGTAATTTACGAACAAATGCATTTCTGCAGCTACATTTATATTTAGTTTGTGAAAAATAGTTAAAATGAATATTTCAGAAATGTTCCAAGATGTTTACATATGGAGATAAGCCAAACATTAAAATTAAACAATACGTGAACAATTTTGCCAATACTGCTAAAATTAATACATGAAAAAAAAAATTTTAATAACAAAATTGGAAGAGAAAATTACTTAGTCATCACACTTATACTGTATAGTCCACTAATACAAATAATCTCAAGGATTTTTAATGCAAATATTTGTCATTACAGTTTGTTTGTTTTTATAATGTAGTTCAATCTTTTTTGAGTTCAAATTTATGATCTTTGTGTAGTTGTACTGTATAATTCTGTATAATAATATACTGTACAATTCTGTGATGTATCTACTACCATAAGTCATTGCTTGTAAAAAACACTGTAACAATATGGCAGCGTTTAGGATATTTCTGTGTAGACAACTTACTTGTGTGTTTAGCACTCACTTCTAACTGCAAGTGCACGTTCTACATTGAGATGTCAGATATTCATGAACATTGTGAATAAAGCTTCAGCAAATGTAATCATTTAGCAAATAAAAGCTAACTTTTGGCATTAAAAAAAATCATATTTGATTTAATTTGTGCATGCCTTTCATTCCTATTCTATTAACACGGCATGTAAATTGCCCATTCAAATTGTATGGGGGAAATCACTGTTCAATTGAACTAGCACAGGTAGAGTGAAACAGCATGTAACAAGGTGAAATAAGTGAAATACTGTGGTAGCTAAACGAAATAGTACAGGTAAGTGCGCATGTGTACAACTCTAGCCTTGGAAATGTACAGTTAGGGTGCTTTCTAGTACGAGTGTCTTAACCCCGAACGGCCTACCTGTATGGATGAGAAGTCGTAGGCTCAAAACGAAGTTCAAGAGGAAACAAAATAAAGAGATAGTGAGTGAAGATACAGTGTAACTATGATGCAAAAAAAGCTGGCCTACTATTAGCGAGTGATAGCATGGGCAACCTGTGCTATTGGAGATCAATAGCACGGTTACCGTGCTATTACTTATACATATGTTAAAATTTAACTATTAAGCTATGTTTTATAACATTTCTAAGAACTCTACTTTGAATGGCAAATCTTTTCATGATTCACTATTGATATAAATTAAAATTAAACTAATATACAAACGTTTTAAACCACCATAATAGGTTAACTGATACTTACACAATTTATTTATTTATCCCTTAGAATTAAATTGTCTTTGACATGACACTACTAAGCATTACAAAACTTGCCAAAAGTTAATTTTCTTATTAATTGCAGTATTTGTTTGTCATAGTTATGCACGTACACAACAGTACGTTGTTTGTACTTGAAATCCATTGTCTATTAATGAAGTCACAAAGAGAATACAATAAAAGTCTTGTGATGTTAAGTCCACTTAAAAAATGTGTGTGTGTCTACTTTAAGCAATCGTTTTCACCATTAATATATATATATACCGTATTTCCTCGATTACTTTGCGCCCTCGATTAGACCGCGCCCTCAAATAGACCGTGCATCGTTTGTCTTACTAAAAGTAATAGTACGCGCCCTCGAATAGCTCTTAACAGTCACAAAATCAGAAAGTAGAAAACGATAGCTCAAAAAATTATTATCTACGAGCTAATTTTCAAAATTTTGTGAATTAAAACCTCTGCCTTTCTCAATAGCAGCCTACAATTTATCTATAAACTTCCCAGCTTAAATGTTAACTACAGAACTGCACAGAAAAGTAAACACTCATTAAAAACATGAGAAACAAAAAATGGCTGAGCAAATATGGAAGTTCACATAACTTGCCATAAATTAGTGTAGCTGATAAAAGTCTGCCAATAACTAAGTACTTACACTAGCTGAAAAAACTCAGAAAACTGGTAAGCTAAGCTGACTGCTATAACTACTACCACATCAGAGGTTAATCAGATTGCAATACACTGTGAGATCCAGAGATAACACTCATGTGATAACTTGATTTATCTCATTAAAATAACATTGTGAAGATATCTAGCATGGAATTATTCTATAACTGGCCCACTTCAGTAAAATAGGCCCACTCGTCTAAGTAAATTTGAGTCAAATTCTCTCATTACCTTAAATTGTATCAAAACCCCTGCCAATACGCATTCAGTCAAATAATGCTTCCCAAAGCCTTTCATCGTGAAACAACCTCCACTTCCCCCCAGTATCGTAACAACATTAATTTTTGTTTTGACATGACCCTTTAGTATGGCATAGAAATCTTTTTATCACACAATTATTCAATTTGGCCATTTATAAGTAGAACAAAACTATTATTGTTATAAGTTGAAAATTTAAGAACTTTGTATGCAAATTATTGCATTTTTAACTAATGCTGAGGGCTGCACTCTTAGTGCTCAGTTTTAGTAAAGTTTTTTGCTGGTTTTTTTTACTCTCACACAATTGTTATTATTAAGTTTAACTAGCCTAATTTCTTAATAAAAGTTCAGACTTATACAAACTTACTCATTAGTTTTTGTAATGGTCTTGTTTGGCTTTTTTACTCACATTATAATCCAATTTTCCTTTTTTAACCTGGTTAATTAGCCTAAATTCTTAGTAATGGTAAGTGAAGTAGTCTTACCAAACATACTAATTAGTTTTAGTAAAGGTATTTTTTAGCTTGTTTTACTCAATATATAAATCAATTAACTGTCTCTCGTCTTGTTACACCAGCCTAACAATAGTAAGTGAAGTCCTATATGAGCTCACTAATTAGTTTTAGTAAAGGTACCATGTGAGCATCACAATCTGAGGTTTGTGGAGTGTGCACTAATCAATAAATCACTAGAAATTATACAAGTTTATTCACTATAGTAACCTCAATCATGCCACAAATATGAAGCCAATAAATACAGTATTGATCTTACTGCTCTTTGTTGAGGGTTAATAAGCACAGTTTTTCAGACATTGACTCTCATTGTTCACTATGAGAGTCAAAGTCTGAAGAACTATGCTTGTTAACCCTCAATGTGCATGCACATGAGGGTTACAGTAGTCTCTTTGTCACTCATTCATTCATTCTGTCAAAAATGGATCTCGAAGATGGCTGCCTTTTATGCCTTGAGATAAGAGGGACTCAGACTAGATGACGATTTAAGTCCTTTAATTTGCCTTTTTTCAATTTCGGCTAAGTTTGTAAACAAGAGAAAATACAGATACTACAGTGAGTGCTGCTATACGGCCACTCCCATTCATTCATTTAACTGCTATTTACAATCACGCATGCTCACCTGAGCGTATTTCCTGTGCTGATCTTTCCTCTGGTGTATTTTACGTTTGTAACTTTTTGTCAACTGTAAGTATGCCTACTCTTAAAAAAGAGCGCAACATGCATGTTAGAGAAGTCCAAATGTTCCTGTGGTTAACAAACACATGCACTTTATTGGTTGCCAGAAAGCCTCATCAGCTTGTCTGGATGAATTTCTTTAAACTGTAAAACTAAAGTTGTCCACACTAAGCCATAGCTAACATAATTATACAGCTTGCTCAATATATTAAAATTTATATTCGTAATAGAACCAAACCATTATAGTTACAAACTGAAAATTTTAAGAACTTTTATCCAACAGTAGTGAACTTGTTAGCAAATTATTGCATCTTTTAAAGAAGCTAAATAACGCTGAGGGTTTGCACTTAGTGTTCTCGTTACGTTTGTATTTTATATTTTTTTAAGAATACCACATTCAATTATGAACATACACTGAAAGAAAGTAACAGGAGAGGAAGAGAACTACCTTTATCGGTATCAAACTCTCAAGTAATTTCCTGAAGCTAAAGTGTATTACTAGCAGCTACAGTCTAGTCAGAAATGATTTTGTGGTGACTTTCTAAAAGCCTAGGTGTAGCATCTATATAAGAATCACTCTCTCCTGCAAATATGCTCCTTTTGTCTCAACTGGTTTAAATACGAAAGAACTTCACGATCAAAGGTTCATCCTGAATTTAAAAAATGAATCATACTCCAAACTCAAGGTTTCTGACAACAATAGCTGCTGGAATTACTCTATGCACTGCTATTGCCAGGATCACTTTTTGTACTGCTACAATCGATAGCTCAAGCCTAAAAACCCCAGACGGAAGACCGTACCTGCATCAGCATGAAGCCCCACCCACAAGAGGAAGTGAATTTTAAGGAAGCTAAATAGCTGTAAATAAAGGTGCTATTATGAAGCGTCAGCTCAGTTTTGAGTTATACAACTTATTATTCTTAGTAATAGTAAGTGCATACTAATTAGTTTTAGAAAAGGTTCAACTGAACTTTTATTCCTCCAAAATTTAATTAACAGTTTCTTTTCCAGCCCACAAGAGCGTTTAAACAAGTGAAGCCATGAGGCCAAGGCCATCCCAGCAATAGAAATTTCATCATATCACACTCTGACTCATGTAATAAGTACTATATATATATATATATATAATATATAGCAAAGTTCAAAGAGGTCAATCCGTGTCCACCCCCACCCCCGGAGGCTACAATAAAACGTTAGCATTAGTGCTGGCACAAGAAATTAGGGGAACTTTTGGAATAATGCCAGGGAAAAAAATGGCAAAGAGGGAGACAGCAGAGCAGAGACATTTGCAGTTAGGTCTTACAACATAGTGGAGTTGGTAATTGTTGTTTTTTTATTTTTGGTTAATGCACTGTTCGGTATAGTTATATGCCATATGTAACAGAATTGTTCTTAAAAATCCACAGTTTATACTTCATAGGTTACATTACAGGAATACTTTAGATGTATACATAGGACGCTTTACAGTGACCAAACACAGTGGCAGTGAAAGGAGACATGGAATGCTGTAGTATATCTACATTTTTATGACATTTGGAGCAAACATTTCCACCATGTCAAGGTTCCTAAGGTAATTGGTATTTTTTAAATAAATGGCATTGATGGAATTTAACCTTGCATGGCAGGAGAACCTTCTGCACTGCAATCAAAGAAGGTCAAGAAAGAACACTTAATAAAGAAATTAGAAAATGGCTCACAGAAATTTTAGAATAACAGATTAAGCTTGAAAATTATGGCTACTATATTTTGGCACAAACACAAAATTAAACATCTTTTATTTTATTCTTAGGTGTGAAAGAGAAAAGTATGCTAAACACAGACAAAAGGAGAGAAAAAAGCCAAGACAATACTTAAGCATTATAATAGATGGAATGGATCAGTCTAAAACAAACATACCCCACATTGTCAGCAACCCCAAAGTGATGGCTGGTGCTTACAGGCTGGAAACACATATCACTGCAGTTAAAGTTCATGGCCAACTCACTAAGATGTTCATAGACAGTGGACAATTTAACCATGACTCCAATCTGGCAGTGCAAGTGTTATTACGAGTATTTTATCAATTAATGTAAGAGTTCTATCAATATGGTGTATAGTGATGTAAAAATATAAGCTGCAGGATGGATTACCGGGTAATACTTGTCGTGACAATAAGAACATTTATGCTCACATTTGCGGCTATATTGGTTGAATTGGGAGTGTTCAGAAAGGTATTTAGGATTTGATTTGACTGATTCCAGGTTGATAATAGATATTTATGTGTGTAGGTGAAGTTTGGATTCCTACCAGTTGGACATACTCATGAGGATATAAACCAAACATTTTCATGCATATCATGAAAACTGAACATCACAATGCATTGACTATTTCAGATCACCTAATCTAGCAAAGTTATAAGCTACATGTAACTATACACTTTTTCCTTGATTTGTTTTTTCCAGATCTTTGTCAAAGTATAGAAGTGTCTTTCTCACCACCTAGCAACTGTCCGTGCCTCTGCCTGGTAAACTAACTGGCTTGAACATGCTCATCAACTCAGTCAAAAGACAAAGTCTCAGCCAATAAAAGGTGAAAGTGCTTGAATCATTTAAGATTCAATTACAAGATTATAATATTTATATAAAATTATATTTGTAGGTATCAACTATTAAGAACAGCTAATTGGTGGAGTAGATAGCTCAAAACAGATTCCAAAGAAATTGGAAAAAAAAATACACCTTGATAATCACAGAAATCCAAATTTGTGATGCACAATTAAATCACATCAATGAGACAAAACTCAAAGATGAAATAATAGTTTACAAGTTGAAAATATGACAATAGAAATAATTGTCAAAGAAGTAATGAACAAATAAACAGTGAAATAGTAATGAGATACCAAGAAAGTTCTTGAAGGTAAGCGTGTCCCAACGATGGCGAGATGAGCTTCACCACTGCATCGTGTTGTTCTTGCTGCCACCAAGTGTGGGGGTTATGTTGTCAGTATCGGGTTGTTGAAGTCCTATACTGGGTAGCTGCCACCAGAATCTTGTTCGGGATGAGTCTCATTGTAGAGGGGATTGTGGTTGAGAGCCGTCCTTGTTCCTCTAAGCTAAGTCACCCAGGGTGCAGTGATGCAACCAGCTTTACAGTTAAATATATTTATTAAACTAGCTTATAGTTACAAAACTTAGAAGACTGGCCCAGGCACTGCTGGCTAGCCACTATATACTAAATCTGCCAGCAAGCCTGGTGTATAGGTGTGATACATCATGAACATGAGAATAGACAGGAGGGAAATAGTTAATTTGGTGTTGTTTGTCTCATGAGAACTGAACAGATATGAATGCATAATGTTAGTGTTCATATTACTAATTTAAGTTAGCAGTGTGTGGAGGATGTTGAGGGTAGACATTTCACTTATTTACAAGGTGTAATTTGCTTGATTTCAATTGTCAATTTTATTCTTCAAATAAATGTACAAACTTAAACATTACATTATTGCTATAAGTTGCATAATATTAACAATATCAAAGACTACCAAAAAAAAGAAAAAGAAATGATCATACATAGTTTTCCTAAAAGTTGACAGATCCAGTAGACAAAATAATTCTAGCTAAAGTCAGAAAAAAATAATAAATTGAGCCACAAATATATAAAATCACTAAATGCTCCATTAAAGTATTATCACACAGACCTATTTAGAGCACACAACACAATTAATTTCTTTGTAATTGTTGTATGGAGGACAAGGAATGCCGACATTGCAAACAGCCTCAACATGATAGAATAGAGCTCCATTAGTATTACCAGCACTCCCTGGCAGGGACTCCACGCCTTTATCTACACATTCATACATGGAGCGATATTGGCCATGATATGCAGACATAAGATATCCATTATACTCTCTAATCCAGTTAGGAGGACATGATGTCTTGCCAGGTATCACGAGTACTGCAGATCTGGTGGTCACATGACAGACAGCACAGGGAACATTGTGATCGTGTGTTCCTACAATAGGATATTGATATTCACTTCCATAAATGAGGGATTTATAACGTGGTCCACTTCGACTGTATTTTAAAGTGTACTGAGGGTCTTTCACAAGACACAGGTAATTAGCTCCATTTCCTCTGTGTTCGAGTGATGAACCAGCAGTTATTCCAGAGTAGACTTCTTCTGTCCCATTAATGTCAGCACAAGTACTGTTTCCCCATCTAGTGTAAGTGGCCCCTCCACACTTAGGTCCAGGTGGTCCTTCTTTACCACGTGCTCCTGGAAGTCCTCGTGGACCTTGCACTCCATCTCTGCCAGGAAGACCGTCTCTTCCTCTCAGAATTTCAACATACGTACGTGAAGTATTACTTTCTTTTACAACTATGTTTTCTGCTTTCAAGCCTAAATAGAAAAGTAATATTGAATTAAAAGATAATAAACTAGTAAATCAGTAACAATTCACCTTGCAGTAATAGACAGCTCGCTAGACCCAAGAAGAATATCATAGAAGATTTCATGTTGCAAAAGTTAAAATGTAACTTCAAGCAGTTTTATTACATACTTATATACTCGCTAACGGTCCATACTTAATTTATAGTGGTGCATACAATGATTATCACACTCACAGAGCCAAAGTTAAGTGAAATGGTGCGTGCAGAGGACTAAAAATTAATTCAATCACTACAGTTCGTGCCTGAAATCATGCACAGAAAATCACTCACAGAAAAATGAATGAGTGCTTTACGAAATCTGATTCCTTAACACAATTAGCTAAGTATCCAATAGAAACAACACTGGAGAGTTGGATTTCAGCAACCTTGCAAGTGCTCGGGTAATATAGAAATCCTTTTGATAATTCTCCTCATATTTACAAAATTGTAATAGTAGCCCTACTCTTAGGGGTGTTCACACATGAGATCATGTACGATCTTGGCTTCAAATAACACACGACAAAATTCAGATTTTAGCTAAGTAATGCGTGCACGCTGCTGTACACAAGCACTGCGCAAATTTTAGTAAATTAGATGGTTTTCTTTGAGTATTTCCGCGTCACGCAAGTGTTCAATATTTCCCCTTATTGAACCTAGATTATTACTTATTATTATTACTATTATTAGTAAGTATCTACTGCTAACGCTATCACACTATTATTGTAATTTTCCTATTGGGAAAAATTATCACACTGTTATTGTATTGTTACTGTCAGGAAAAAAATTATCACACATTATTGTACTATTACTATTAGGAAAGATGGGAAGGATTAACAAACCAATATATTATCCTTATTAACATTACTGAAAGTGACTGGACTCCAGGCTAAGTGTGGGAAACAATTCCTAATACTACCAATAATGGAAGGTGTCATTACTCAGCACAGACTGAAAGTGGATTTTATATTGCCATTTACTAATCTGATTTATCAAATTACAGTGCCATTTTAAACCGTACACACTGGGATGGACATGATGATAATTACCAAGCTTGAAAGTAAGCTGTTACATAAAGTGATAGCATGGGCAACCTGTGCCATTGGGAATCAATAGCATGGTTACTGTGCTATTAATCATATATATATTATATTAAAAATTATCTATTTAGCTATGTTATATAGAATTTCAAAGAACTCTACTTGGAATGGCAAATTTTTTCATAATTCACTATTTATATAAATTAAAGTTAAAACTAATACAAACTTTTTAAACCACCAAAATAGGTGAACTGAAACTTACATAATTTATCTAATTATTATCCCTTAGAATTAAATTGTCTTTGACATGACGCTACTAAGCATTACAAACTTGTCAAAAGTTAATTTTCTTATTAGTGGCAAGTCTTGTTTGTCATAGTCATGCACGTACACAACAGCATATTGTTCTTACTTGAAGTCCATTGTCTAATAGTGAAGTCACAAAGAGAATACAATAAAAGTCTTATGTTGTTATGTCTAGTTAACTACCACTTTAAGCAATCAATGTGTCTTGGTATGATATGGTGAGCAGGCTAATTTATTTTTATAAGAGGGAAATGAAGAAAAAAAATGAGAGTGAAATATCTGCTGTGTGTAATAAGTGGCTTATTCTATGCTAGATAACTTCATTGTAGTAGTTTGTACAAGGTTTGGTAATTCATGGTGTAAATTTGGCTGTAATCTCTCTAGAGGCTCCCCACACCTCCAGCTGAAAGTTTAGCAGCACTTCCAAGAAAGTGTGACAATGTATAACATTAGAGAAGAAAACTTAATTAACTATGACAAACTCACTATATAGAACAGTTCATTTCACAACACTGTTCTACAATTAAACTCCTATAGAAATACTTCATTTCAAACAAATGACATCTATTCAGTATATGAGAACCCTATTTCATCTTTGGAGAGCAATCAGTTTTTATCTGGACAACAAATAGTAATGCCTAGTAGAGACATATACTACTTCATGCCTGGAATTTCAGTTGACTTAAATATAGAAATAAAAGACAGCAAAAATAAAAGTGTTTTAGATATCCTCCAAGTCAAAACTTCAAACTATTCATTTAATGTTTCAGTGAGTAAATACCATAAGATCCTGTATGAAATAGAGAAGTTACTCCGACTGGTAGTATTAATGCTAGTACAATCCTATCAATATCTCTATTAAACAGACCCAGTTCAGAGATAACATTGAATGTTACTTTGAGAGAGTGCCCTCCAGGCTAAGTGTCAACAACAAACTTGGTAAATGTTACTGTTCGGCTCGTACAAAAAATAGTTTTTATTTGGCAATCCATTACTGCAATGAATCTAATTCTAGTGCCGTTTTAAAAGCCTCGTACTGGGCAGGATACGTAGACAACAACTTTAGAATTGGATATTGCCCCAAGGGGTTTTGTATCAATGACACTGATTTAGTGAGTACACAAATATACCTTCCCAATACATCAAGTATAGGACATGACTTGTCCAGTTATGTCTGCAAAAGTAATCGATCTGGCACACTGTGAGGTTCCTGTAAGAACAATCACTCTGTATTCTGGCATCTGCCCCACTTCATCGCTCAAGTGAACTTAGAACTTTTATGTTATTGCTATATTTTATTGTTGTATTATTTCATGTTGTAAACATGTTTTCCATACGTCCGTTGTTTGTGCAATCACTTGTTTTGTTGATTAAGTGTTGATTGTTTGTTCACATAGTCATGTGTTATATGTGCCTGCGCTGCAGTGAGAACGAAACGCTGTAGTGCAGGAAGTCACGTCATCGTGTGTCATATTGTGGGCATGTTCCCAATTCTCTATATAAGCATTGTGCATCATTTTAAGTTTAGTTCTACCTCGAGCCTTACACATTTTAGACGTAGATTTAAAACTCTATTCAGTCAATTGTTGGGGCTGGGGAAGAACTCTGGTGGCAGCGTACCTTGCGCCCTCCTCGAGTCCATGAGTAAAGTGAATCTCCTCTGAGTCTAGTACGAGCGGCGACCCACAAAAGCCCACATACTTCATAAAACTTGGAATGATCAGAGATATGTACTTGTTTAGAAAAAACCTGATGTGCATGGTAAATTAAACAACCATCTGGTAGAAGTCACTACCAATACTGGAATTTTTAATCTTTTTTATAAATGCAAATAATAATTACAAAACAATCTAGTGTAGAAAACTATGATTAATAATTGACCAAACAGTCACTAAGTCTACCACTTTTTAATGCAGTTATTTTGATCATTATAGCAATGCTACATTAAAAAAAATTTTTTTAATCCTTGCTAGCTTACAATTTTGTTGTTGTTTTTTGTGTAGTGGTGCTGTATTAATCATAATGGATTACTAAATACAAAGTATGATCCAGTGATGCAGCTACTACCAAAAGTAATAGGTCAAGAAAGCTATTAATTATATTACAGCAACATTTACACGATGACTTGGTCCTAGACTCTCCTCTGTATGAAGTATTGTAAACTTCATTTTTGTGATTGTCTGGTCCTGTCTACTGGGGAATACCTTCCAAGTACTACTAAAAATGGCAAAATCAGGTAGACTTTATGTGGAAGGAGGACCTGGTAGCGGTTGTTTCAATAACATTGCAACATTCAAAGAACATCACAACTTTGCTCAATTTTTTTCTCTAGAATCAGCAAACCTAATTCTATGATCACTGCTTTCACTTTCATAGCTACCATGGGAATAAAAGGTGAATAGTGACATAAGAGAAGGAATGTGCACTTGAAAGAAATGTTGATGTTGTTTTTTAATTGTCATAAATTGCAAACTGATCTTGCCTTTCTCCTGTGTGCAAGAAATTTTAAATGTATTAAACAGTCAGCATGTGCACTGTAAATATAATTATATAGACAGATATTGTATATAATTATACAAATATTGTTCATTTAATTTTTAATTTGTATTGTATTATTGTCCGACTATATTTGTACCTTATTATTGATATTTGCAGGAGGCTGCTGGAGCTAAAAAAAATATATTAGATTCTTGGGCAATTGTCACAATAGTTATCAATGTATAAAGCTAAGTTCAGATCTAGTTTGAGTGATATAAGAGTGTTCTATTAATGGTGCCAGAATGTTTATGTCAAATAAAAAGATAAGTACTCTAGCATAGCATTAGTATTTTACATTTTTGAGAGTACGGTATTCCTGGGGGAAAAAATCAAATTTCTTGGTCATTATACTTATCCTCACCTGTATAGCAGCTTACATTATTAACATGCTAGTAATTGATAAAAATGGTAAAGAAGGGTATTGACTGATTTTTATTCACTTGATCATGTTAAGTCAAGTACTGTACTGATTGGCTTTAGTAAATACACCAAATTACCAATAAAAAATTAAAATTTAGTTTGCCCATCAAGCACACTCTATCAAAAGGTAAAGACAACCCTCTCTCTCTCTCTCTCTCTCTCTCTCTCCCCCCCCCCCCCCCCCCCCCCCCCCACCCCCCCAACCACTATCACAATTAATTTTTAGCAATGTATTGTTTATTAAACTTTGAACCCTGGTGCAACACAGGAAGTGAAAGTATGAGTACAATCAAATGCTTGTTTGTATGTCACATGACACTTAACTGTTATAAAGGTAAAGGGTTTGCTTTGTTGTTTGATACTTTCTACACACAGATATCTAAAATTGTCGATGGAGGTGCTTGCTATACTTTCTAATTTGATTCGTAACAGAGAGCTTTTAATGGATTTAATCAAATTAAATGGAACCGAGTCTAATTTGGAGCTCATTCAAAGGGATTGTGAAGCATATTATAAAGAACTAAGTAAAAATTTTCATCAATTGCTAAAAAATGTTGAAGGCATATGCAAACAAGACTCTCTCTCTATGAAAAACTCAGTGAAATGCTTAACAAAGAAATAAACAATTGTGAAAATCTAGCTTCAAAGAGTAAAAAGGGTTCCGAAAAAGGAGCTAAAATTATTCAGTCAACAATATTTTATATTCTTGAGGCTGCTATATGGGAATTTTTTTTAATATATAGTATATTTAAGGCATATGAACAAAAATCACCTGCCATTGAAGAATTTACTGAATCAGGCCGAAATCAATTTAGTTATAGAAATTGGCTTCCTAAAAGTGTGCTAGTAGTAGCTATTGCCATTGCAATTGTCTTGTTAATGAAATGTTGGAGTAAGTTGCAAATTATTAAAAACAAAATTGATGACATAATTAATCAAGTTAGCGATGTCAAATCAAGCATTGCGACTTTAAAGGATGAGCTGGAAAATGTCCGGGAACTACTTGGGAATGAGTTGTCAACACAAGACATGGAATCTCTGACAGGAAGATACTCTAGACTTCAAGAAACAGTAAAGAAATTATTAGCAAAAAAATAGACAGAAAAATAAGTTAAATATAATGTATTTCTTTAAATTTATTATTATTATTATTACAATTTATAACTGCCCAAACACATGGAAAGAAAACAGGTCACAGTTTAATTATCAAAACCAATCATTTATAATTAATAATAATAAATTTACAGAAGTAAAATTAAATTAGCCCTACTGTTAGTTGTTGTACAGGGTGGTGTGTACAGGGTGGTGTGTCCAGTTGTTATTCCCCCAAAAGCAGCTGCTACATTCTAACCAACTAAAGCTTAGCAGCTGTATTTGGGACTTGCAGGTCAAAAAGGGAGTGAGTTTCACTAAAAAATAATATTCTATTCTGGGCTCTGCTCCTATTCCGAACAAAATCATTAATTTCTGGAGAAAATCTTACCTTTCTAGGCTAATAATGAGTTTCCTTGCCTTTGGCATACTTTTACCTCAGAAATGACCTTTAGCAGTCCCCATAAAGGTCATTTGAGCCCCCTCAGGAAAGGTGACCTTTAGCAGTCCCCATAAAGATCATTTGAGCAGGAAAAACCCACTGGTACAATTTCAAACCAGCTCTGACAAAACTTTTGGGGTTAGGGGGGTTAATTTAAAAAAAAATTGCTGGAATCACAACATTTGGCCTATCATCCTTCAGAATTTGTTTTTCAGCCCTATCCTTTAGAGGCTAAAATAGCAATATATTTTTATTGTGCTAACATTTTTTGCCCACAAGTTATGACTATATTTTTGTGTGTTGGAATTTGGGTAGTTGTTATTAATACAGAGATTTTGTATAAGGCCAATCCAAGTTGTTTTCCTGTTTCTTGTCAAAAATTTCTGAAAACTCAGAGAAACATATTCAACACAGAGGATAATACGAAACTTATAATTAAAAAAAACCATCACACAAAACACATATGATCATGATGTAGAAATATACATGTGGGACACGCTCCCACAACACAGAACTGAACATGTGGCCTAGGATGAGTGTGCATGTGGTAACTGGGATGGCTGCTGAAATATGCTAACTCTAACATTTCATCACTTCACACCTTGAATTTGTACACTAAGCCTCTCATATATAGGGATAACCAGCCCATTTCCTTTTGAGTTCTATTTCACACTGGGTGTTTCACCTGTGGCACTTAGAGCTTAATTGTACCAACAACCAGATTTCCAGTATCTGGTCACGAATATATTCATATTGTTGTGGTTTTAAGAGCTAACTTTTAGACATCATATCTTATTAACTTTTACATTTGCACAACACCGCCTAGAATAGTTCTCCTGGTGGCAGTGCTACTACTCATCTGTAGGAGTCATCGGGATGAAGCTAGCTGTTTGAGCCTTCTCCTTTATGGACATCTCCCATACCCCAACAATACACTGTAATAAACGCTGGAGATATGGTAATTCAGTTTTGTGTGTGGCAAAATACAAAGCCATGAAAATTAATCATTCCTATTCTTGTGGGCATTCACATGACAGACATTGTGGATAATGATCAGTTTTGAGGTCTACTTCCACTGGTGTGGAACAATACAGACATATAAAACTATAATTTGCTGTGTAATACAACTTTTCCATTCGGTCTACACAGGTAACATTTAGAAAAGATTAATCACATAATTTTCCCCATCAATTCCAGGTCTTGGATAGTTGAACTACATATGTACACACATTCACTCAAAGCTTTCTTGAGTTCTAGTGGTTCACACTTAGTAAACTTTTCTTTAGAATAAAGCAATTGCTAACTTTCTTTGCACTGGAATCATATACATTAGTGACATGCCTGATATTTGAAGCAAATGGGAGAATTATCTTTCGTTTTGGAGGAGTAGAAGTTGATGGAAAATCCTTTTCTGAAGTAGAACATAGATTCATATAGCTCTAAAAGTGATTAATAATGTCTCTCATCTCCAGCCATCTTCTCAAACATAATACATGGGAAACATGGAGATTTCTAAGTGCTACTGTTGATCTGGAACTCAAAGAAAGAGTAGGCTCACCTTTCTGTGCTATTGACTACATTGCTTTAATCATAGCCATACTTGCTGCATTCCACAACTAAATTTTGTACTTACAATTGTCCTACCAGATTTTTAAATGTCAGACTAATCAATATAGTTCTGATCAACTTTTGTCTGAGCATGGACAAATAGTTATCTGCACTGTTATCATATTTAATTTTCATAATAGTAAATTGTGACTCTAAGGCAACACTGAAGGACCAGTAAGCAAACCATCACACCTGCAATGCCAACTGAGACAAAAGCAGTGCATCACCTGGTATGACATCACATTCAATAGGTTGCTGTACTAATGTGTTTTCAGTGTCAATACACTTAGTAAGGATTGTAAGGCCTCATGTATTTTACAGCAATCCACCTTCTGTATGTAATGTGTCTTGCCTTAGAGAAACAGTCTAGTTTCAATCACCATGAACTAGGCAGAATAACTGAACTTTAGAGATAGGAACCGTATCAATTGACAACTAGATCTAAAGCAAGTAGGGAAAAACAAAGAATGAATTGAAAATAGTAATCGTGATAACATGAAAATATTAAAATGTAAGTGTTTGACAAAACAACATTGCCAAAGGCGGACCACATCATAAAACGCATAACAATGAGCATAACAGTTAAATTGTATAGACAAAGTCATTCATGGGGTGTTGAAGCCAAAACGGCTTTTTTTTTACTTTAAAATGTTTGTACTCCTATTTTTCATTACTTTGGCTTTCTAGAGTGTGACCACTCATAGTTAATCTGATTTCAGGCAGTGCTATGGTTTCTCAATTAAATACATGGAGTAGTAGTAAATTAGGTACTTCTTCTTCAATAGGATATCTTGTTGGTTTAGGTACTTGCACTTAATTATTTTAGCACAAAATTTATGCAATGCACTCACATTTTGAACTAAATTGGTACCAGTGAGTGTGACCCGAACTAATGTAAAAGTTAATAATTGTAAATTGTTTCACTCACCATTTCAACTATTCTGGCCTCTTTGAGTGTGACTCATGTTGTTGTATGGTTTTTTACTTAATATATTTTTAGCTAAGTGGACAAGGTATAAAAGCTAGCAAAGACTTTCTCAGTTTTAGGATTGTTCTCAGAGCTAATACCAGCTACTATAATGATGTCTTACCTTTTTATTGTATGGACTAGTATCATATTGAACTGTAAATTTAGAACTAATTATAATAATCTAATTTACTACTATACTTGTTTTATGTACAGGTTTTACTGCAGCAAATTTTGTGGCAAAAAATTGCAATGCTTCACACACTCATATTGAGATAAACCAAGGAAGAGATGGAATCCCTGGTAAAGATGGAGCACAAGGCCCACCTGGATCCCCAGGACCTCGTGGAGGAGCCACTTATACTAGATGGGGAAAGAGCACGTGTGCAGGTGTATCGGGCACAGAACAGGTCTATTCTGGAATAACGGCTGGTGCATCCTACACACAAAGAGGAAATGGAGCCAATTACTTGTGTATGACTAAAAACCCGGAATACCAATTACGGCACAATCCTAGAGGACCAAGTCACGTAGCCTATCTTTACGGTACTGAATATGAGCTTCCAATTGTAGGAACTGACGATCACAATGTTCCCTGTGCTGTCTGTCATGCGACCACCAGATCTGCAGTCCTCATGATACCTGGTAATGTTACTTGTCCTACATCGTGGACCAGAGAGTATTATGGATATCTCATGTCTCAATACCATGGATATCATCGCTCTATGTACGAGTGTGTAGATAATGGCATGGAGTCACTACCAGGAAGTGCTCGTAATACCAATGGAGCTCTGTTCTATCACACTGAGGTTGTTTGCAATGTCGGCATTCCTTGTCCTCCATACAATAATGTGAAAGAAGTGAACTGTGTTGTGTGCACTAAATAAAATTAGAAGTGTTCAAGCTGACATAACTAAGAATTAAAGTGTGAACTAGCTGTATATTGAACCAGACTATATCACAATTTTTATATATATTTGTACATAGTTTTTATATAATCATGCATTATTGGCGAGCGAGCGTAGCGAGCGAGACACTTTACAGGGGTAACACAATCGAAAATCGGGGATGTCAGTTTATTTATTTATTTATTTGTATATATGTATGGACGTACGTAAGGCATTTTTGTACTTTGACCCTCGCGTTTTTGTGTTAGTTCGGTTGTCGACCCCGTCCCAAATTGCACTAAACAGAATCCTCTGGTTTAGTGATCAGTACCCGTATCACCTAGAAATTGAATTGTTTACCGTTTTGAATTCTTTTGTTGCGGTACAGTTAAAACTTGACAACTTAAGGGACTTCCATTTCTTTTCGAGTTAGTGGCGGTGGTAAGTCAATGCGCTCTTTGTCATGATTATAAGCCGTGCCACAGTATTTAACCTTGAAAATACATTGTCCACTAACTACTGCGAAGGTAAGTCTGTGTAGGTGCATGTCCAGCTGTGTCAAAGCATTGTGTGTTACAACCACTACTTAGCTAAAGAATATCACAAAGAAAACTTTTAAATAACGTGCATTGTTTTGTTGTTGTTTTTTTCCTTCAATTCAAGCAGTTGCAAGAGTTGTTACTATGGCACTGAAATCCCTTTACCCTGTATGCTAAATTTAAAAACTGGACCTTATCAGTAGCTTCAGTGTTAGAAGTCAGAATCATTCATATAAAAATAGTATAGTCTTTAGGCTCGCTCGCCATTTGTGCTCAAGCACACCACAGTTATTTGTATATATGTATGGACGTATGTAATGTCGTTTTGTACTTTGACCCCCTCGCGTTTTTTGTTAGTATGTGGTCGACCCCGTCCCAAATTGCACTAAACAGAATCCTCTGGTTTATCGATCAGTACCCGTATCACCCTAGAAATTGAATTGTTTACCGTTTTGAATTCTTTTGCGGGTGCAGTTCAAACTTGAAAACTTTAGGGACTTCCATTTCTATTCGAGTTAATGGCGGTGGTAAGTCAATGCGCTCTTTGTCATGGGTATAAGCTGTGCGCAACAGTATTTACTTGAAAATACATTGTCCACTAGACTACTGTGAAGGTAAGTCTGTGTAGGTGCATGTCCAGTTGTGTCAAAGCATTGTGTGTTACAACCACTACTTAGCTAAAGAATATCACAAAGAAAACTTTTAAATAACGTGTATTGTTTTTTTCCTTCAATTCAAGCTGTTGCAGAGAGTTGTTACTATGGCACTGAAATCCCTTTACCGTGTATGCGAAATTTAAAAACTGGACCTTATCAGTAGCTTCAGTGTTAGAAGTCAAAATCATTCATATAAAAATAGTATAGTCTTTAACCCCAGACAGAAGACCGTATCTGCATCAGCATGAAGCCCCACCCACAAGTGGAAGTGAATTTTAAGGAAGCTAAATAGCTGTAAATAAAGGTGCTATTATGAAGCGTCAACTCAGTTTTGAACTTATTATTCTTAGTAATAGTAAGTATATACTAATTAGTTTTAGAAAAGGTTCCACAGGACTTTTATTCCTCCAAAATTTAATTAACAGCTTCTTTTCAAGCCCACAAGAGCGGTTGAACAAGTGAAGCCATGAGGCCGAGGCCATCCCAGCAATAGATATGCTACCATATCACACTCTGACTCATGTAATAAGTACTATACATATATATAGATATATAGCAAAGTCCAAAGAGGTCAATCCGTGTCCAACCCCTGAGGCTACACTAAAATGTTAGCATTAGTGCTGGCACAAGAAATTAGGGGAACTTTTGGAATAATGCCAGGAAAAAAAAATGGCAAATAGGGAGACAGCAGAGGAGAGACATTTGCAGTTAGGTCTTACAACTTAGCGGAGTTGGTTGTTGTTGTTTTTAATTCTTGGTTAATGCACTGTTCGTTATAGTTATATGCCATATGTAACTAGCTGAAAAAACTCAGAAAACTGGTAAGCTAAGCTGACTGCTATAACTACTACCACATCAGAGGTTAATCAGATTGCAATACACTGTGAGATCCTAAGATAACACTTATGTGATAACTTGAGTTATTTCATTAAAATAGCATTGTGCACGGAATTATTCAATAACTGGCCCACTTCAGAAAAATTGGCCCACTAGTCTTAGTAAATTTGAGCTAAATTCTCTCATCACCTTCAATTGTATCAAAATCCTTACCAAACAGCATTCAGTCAAATAATGTTCCCCAAACCTTATCATCATGAAACAACCTCCACTTCCCCCCCCCCCCCCCCCCCCCCCAGTATCATTACGACACTAATTTAGTTTTGACATGCCCTTTCAGTATGATAAAGAAAACTTTTATCACACAATTATTCAAATTTGGCCATTATTAAGAAAAACAGGAAAGGAAGTACTTTTGTTAGCTAAAATAATAGTAATAGCCTACATATTTATACCTTTAAAAACCCATGAACTTAAGTGATAAAGGAACCAGAATATTGATTACAAAACTAAATAAACGTAGTTATTTTTGTTGTTTTTGCATACAAATCTTGTACATTAGAATTTTGCCCTTTTACTGACATTTCACTTTTCTTACATGGTGTCTTATTATTTAGGTGGTTTTAATTGTCAATTTTTTTCTTCAAATAAATGTACATACCTAAACATTACATCATTGCTATAAGTTGCATAATATTAACAATATCAAAGACTATTAAAAGCAAAATACAGAAATGATCATACATAGTTTTCCTAAAAGTTGACAGATCCAGTAGACAAAATAATTCTAGCTAAAGTCAGAAAAAATAATAAATTGAGCCACAAATATGTAAAATCACTAAATGCTCCATTAAAGTTTTATCACACAGACCTATATAGAGCACACAACACAATTAATTTCTTTGTAATTGTTGTATGGAGGACAAGGAATGCCCACATCGCAAACAGCCTCAACATGATAGAATAGAGATCCATCAGTATCACGATAACTTCCTGGCAGTGACTCCACGCCTTTATCTACACATTCATACATGGAGCGATGGTGGACATGACGCTCAGACATAAGATATCCATAGTACTCCCTGGTCCAGTTAGGAGGACAATTTGTCTTGCCAGGTATCATGAGGACCGCAGATCTGGTGGTCACATGACAGACAGCACAAGGAGCATTGTGTTCATGAGTTCCTACTATTGGATATTCATATTCAGTTCCATAAATGTAGGATTTAACAATTGGTCCACTTGCACTGTATCGCAAAGTGTACTGTGGATCTTTTACAAGACACAAGTAATTAGCTCCATTTCCTTTGTGTTGGTATGAAGAACCAGCAGTTATTCCAGAGTACACTTGCTCTGTCCCATTAATGTCAGCACAAGTACTGCTTCCCCATCTAGTATAAATGGCTCCTCCACACTTAGGTCCAGGTGGCCCTTCTTTACCACGTGATCCTTCTTTACCATGTGGTCCTGGAAGTCCTCGTGGACCTTGCACTCCATCTCTGCCAGGAAGACCGTCTCTTCCTCTCAGAATTTCAACATACGTACGTGAAGTATTTTCTCTTACCACAATATTTTCTGCATTAGACCCTGCAATTAAAGAGAATAGAGTTACATCATAGGAATTAATGCCATTGCTATTAGCTTACATTGAAAGATGACGCATGTGATCAGAGCCAAGAAAGTTATTACAGCTGTATCCATGTTGTTGCTTCAGTAGCTGCAGCAATGATGATACTCTTGGTGGCTATAAAACTTTGTTCATAAAATTTTATTTTATAGTCGCTCTGTAATCCTGTTAATGATTTCCCATCATGCTCTACTAGCCTAGATTTCAAGAAATCGCAAGTGCAGACTTTATGAACTTACTAATTAGTTTTGAAAGTTACCAATATCATGTGGCAAAAATCAAGGTCCAGGTAAGATGTGCGTGCACTTCACTATGAATAACTTGAAATCTTATGAGATTACTCATTAATATCTCCAGTCATGCGATTAAAAGTAAAATCTCTTCTAGTAGCTCGTGAGCAACAAGTTGAAATTACATTATCTGAGCATATTGTTCTACAATTAGTCCTGGTTAGTTCAGTTACAGCACACATCAATAAAAAGCCTAAAGGAGCACATTTGTAAAGCTAGTGGGTCACTTCAGTGGCCTCTAGACCACAATTAACTCAAAAGCCAATAAACTTATAGTCTGCCTGGAATGAGTTTGTTCAACCATGCTAATGTGGTAAAAGAGGAATGCAGTTTCTGAAAACTGGAAATCAATTAAGGTGATATGACTGTAGTAGCCCAGATTCATGAAAACATTGACGCCCAGAATTGAAAATCTGGAAGGATTTAGTCGACCAAGCTAGAGCACATGACTGAATTCTGGTGCAACCCTTGTATGTGAGCATTAGGACGGTGCGACCCCAAAAGCATAGCTTCTTTCATTCAAAAGTAAATAAAAGTTTCTACTCTGCAAACCTTGCTAGACCATAGTCTGACAATAATATGGCATAATTCACCTTCAAGTGTATTGCTGGGAGGGTGACAGTAGCAATTTAGAATCCATTGTAGACCGTAATCATTTAATTTTGAAAGTGGTTAAATAAAGTGATAGTTGATTTACATAACTTGCTACACTGTATGTGTTAGTTTAGGTCAAGAAGCTACTTTATGTCTACACATAGGACCCAGTGTCAGGTCTGCATGGACCAGTATCAGGTCCACAGGGACAAGTGTCAGGTCCGCATGGACCAGTGTCGGGTCTGCAGTGACCACTGTCGGGTCTGCATGGACCAGTATCAGGTCTGCATGGACAAGTGTCAGGTCTGCATGGACCAGTGTCTGGTCTGCATGGACCGGTGTCTGGTCTGCATGGACCAGTGTCAGGTCTGCATGGACCAGTGTCAGGTCTGCATGGACCAGTGTCTGGTCTGCATGAAGCCATGGATAATTATAGTACACAATAGTTGTAATGACATGCAAGGTAACAGCTATGTTGAGCAGTTTCCGTTCTGTCAAAACAATGAAGTTAAAGCTAAACGTAATATTGCTGATAGTTCCAACCTGTATTGAACTGCAATTTTAATTCTTAATATACCAAAATACATAAGATCAATTCTACAACAGATATTGTAAAATGAAAATATTTGTTGCATAACTATGGTTCAAACATGGCAATATTCAGTTGTATTTTCTTGTTGTTTTATAATTAGCATAACAAGCTAGTTAGTACCCAATTTCTATCACTAGCATTTAACATATTGTCACCAATAATTATTGCTGTCTTTAACACATCATCAGAAAGATTTCAACATACTATGATCTATCAAATGTACACAACAACATTGAGCTGTTAAACGTTTTTACATCTACTAATTATTAACACATTAGAGTCTCTACTTGGTGCACACAACACAATTGAGTTCTTTGTAATCGCTATAAGGAGGGCAAGGTATGCCAATATTGCAAGTAGCCTCAACATGATTAAAATGAGCACCATAATTGTTGGTTGCACTCCCTGGCAGTAACTCCATGCCTTTATCTACACATTCATACATGGAGCGATGGTGGTCATGCTGAGCAGACATGAGATATCCATAGTATTCTCTGCTCCAGTTACGAGGACATGACGTCTTTCCAGGTATCATGAGTACTGCAGATCTGGTGGTCACATGACAGACAGCACAAGGAGCATTGTGATTGTGACTTCCTCGAAGTGGATGTTCGTACTCTGTTTCATATATTTTTGAGATGGGAGTTGTACTAGCGACACGATAAGCTAAGGTGAACTGCGGGTCTTTAACGAGACACAAGTGATTGGCTCCATTGCCCCGGTGTGTCATGCTAAAAGTCATTAAATTAAGGGCAAATGAATTGAGATGGATCACACATAAATTGTGTGCTATGCGTCGGGTACTGGCACAGTAAGGCACATACACTCATCGTCTTGCAGCTCTCTCAGAACACTCATCAGTGAAAAGGACAGATTGAGTGAAGCTTAAACGGTACTGTGGGCGGAGGAATGAGAAGTGAGACAGAGAAGATGACAGACAAGAGAAAGAAAGAGAAAGAGATGAAGACAGAGAGAAGATAGAAGAGAAAGCATGAATTGTTTCAATGGCCTATTTATGCCGCTACACAAAAAATCACAAGAGGGAAGAGAATTACTTTTATTAATATCTAACTCTAAAGAAATTCCGTGAGGGAAAAGTGTACCACAAGAATCACTTTAAGAAATACTGTATCGAATCATTGAGCGCATACAGTTGCAGTTCAGATGCTGTGATGTAATATTTTAGAGAGATGATATTTTGGTCTTTGGATCACAAGGGTGGCAAATGCTATTGAAGAAAATTGTCAATGGATTGAGTTGATAGCATTGTGAAGAAATTTACTATTCCTGTGAGGAATGTGTTAGTTGACACGGACCTTATTGTATCTATTTTCTTCTTATTTTATGTAATATGCAGTACAATCTATCTCTCTATCATCAACCCTATAGATCACAGAGCTGTGTAATGGCAGATTTTTCATACTTCCAATGCGAGTGAATGGTTCAATCCTCTTGCATGAACCAGGTTATTGTTTTTACTTCAAATTCCAAAGCAAAAGTGGAAAGGAATTTATCACAGATTAATCTGATTAAGAACCAGAAACTAACTCTGATTACTAGTATACCTTGAAGGATTTACAGACACTTTGTATTGTCCCAGTACTGTTGAAAATTTATAATTCTGATGCTGCAGTGGAACTATGGCAGAAAAACTAATCTCGTAGGCCAAACCAAAGGCCCAGGAAGAATAACTTAACCTGAGATTTAAGTGATGAAGAAAAATTCAGTAAGAAATGAGACTGCTAGATCTAATTCGGTGAGTGATGCAAGACCTTCATTAAACAGTCTCATTTAGCATAAATATATATTCCACACTAGATATCTTCACAATGTTATTCATAGGTATGTGATCACTGTAATACGCCAGATCATTACATTAGTAGTCATATCCACCAACCTAGCTTATCAGTTATTTGTGTTTTTTACAGCTACTTTCCTCTAGTGAAGCCTAAACAACCAGCTGCTAAAATATCACCTGGGGATTCGGGGAGCCCCTAACGTGTTTTGCAGCCAACTTTACACCATGATTTACCAAACCTAGTACAATCTACTGCAGTGAAGATATCTAGCATAGAATAAACCACTTATAACACTCTCAGAGTGATAAGGCTATACTCTCACACTTTACTTTCACTCGTCTCTGGCTCGTGAAAATAAATTGACCTACTTGCGAAATATTTCGCCATAGCACACTCTAACTCGTGTAATAAGTACTATACATATATATATATAGTAAAGTTCAAAGAGGTCAATTCGTGTCCACCTCAGAGGCTACATTAAAATGTTAGCATTAGTGCAGGCACAAGAAATTAGGGAACTTTTGGAATAATGACAGGAAAAAAATAATGGCAAAGAGGGAAGACGTTTGTAGCTAGGTCTTATAAACTTAGCGGAGTTGGTTATTTTTTATTCTACTACATAGTCGCTGTGGTAAGTTATCTTGGTTAAATGCACTGTTCGTTATAGTTATATGCTATATGTAACAGAATTGTTCTTAAAAATCCACAGTTTATACTTCATAGGTTACATTACAGCAATACTTAGATGTATACATAGGACGCTCTACGATGACCAAACACAGTAGCAGTCAAAATAACTATTATATACCTATACAATACAATAGCTGGCTAAACTTAAAAAAAGAAAAGATAAAAAGAATAGATCAATGACCAAAAGTGAAGGTAATCACAATGAAATTAGTTGTCAGAAAATGAACACTACCTAAGTCTATTTGCTACATACAACAACAACACAGTTTATTTCTTTGACGTTACATATGGAGGACAAGGAATGCCGACATTGCAAACAGCCTCAACATGATAGAATATAGCTCCGTCAGTATTTGCTGAACTTCCTGGCAGTGACTCCATGCCTTTATCTACACATTCATACATGGAGTGATGGTGACCATGATATTCAGATATAAGATATCCATAATACTCTCTAATCCAGTTTAGGAGGACATGATGTCTTGCCAGTTATCATAAGGACTGCAGATCTGGTGGTCACATGACAGACAGCACAGACATTGTGTTCATGAGTTCCTACTATTGGATGTTCATATTCACTTCCATACATATAGGATTTAGCAGATGGTCCACTTGCACTGTATCGTAAAGTGTACTGTTGGTCTTCTACAAGATACAGGTAGTTAGCTCCATTTCCTTTGTGTTCGTGTGATGAACCAGCAGTTATTCCAGAGTAGACTTCTTCTGTCCCATTAATGTCAGCACAAGTACTGTTTCCCCAACTAATGTAAGTGGCCCCTCCACACATAGGTCCAGGTGGTCCTTCTTTACCACGGGGTCCTGGAAGTCCTCGTGGACCTTGCACTCCATCTCTGCCAGGAAGACCGTCTCTTCCTCTCAGAATTTCAACATAAGTACGTGAAGTATTACTTTCTTTTACAACTATATTTTCTGCTTTCAAGCCTAAATAGAAAAGTAATATAGAATTAAAAGGTAAATAGAAAAGTAATTTACAAACAAATGCTTATCTGCAGCTACATTTTTTAAACACTGATATTTAGTTTGTGAAAAATAGTTAAAATGAAGATTTCAGAAATGCTCCAAGATGTTTACATATGGAGATAAGCCAAACATTAAAATTAAACAATACATGAACAATTTTGCCAACACTGCTAAAATTAATACATGCAAAAAAAATTAAAATAACAAAAATAATTGGAAGAGAAAATTACTTAGTCGTCACACTTATGCTGCGTAGTCCACTAATACAAATAATCTCAAGGATTTTTAATGCAAATATTTGTCATTACAGTTTGTTTGTTTTTATATGTAGTTCAATCTTTTTGAGTTCAAATTAATGATCTTTGTGTAGTTGTACTGTATAATTTTGTATAATAATATACTGTACAATTCTGTGATGTATTTACCACCATCAGTCATTGCTTGTAAGAAACACTGTAACAATAATGGCAGCGTTTAGGATATTTCTGTGTAGACTATGACCCACAACTTACTTGGGTGTTTAGCACTCACTTCTAACTGCAAGTGCACGTTCTACATTGAGACGTCTGATATTCATAAACATTGTGAATAAAGTTTCAGCAAATGTAATCATTTAGCAAATAAAAGCTAACTTTTGGCATTAAAAAAAAGTCATATAGTATGATTTAATTTGTGCATGCCTTTCATTCCTATTCTATTAACACGGCATGTAAATTGCCCATTCAAAATGTATTGGGGAAATCACTGTTCAATTGAACTAGCACAGGTAGAGTGAAACAGCATGTAACAAGGTGAAATTGAATTAACTAAGTGAAATACTGTGGTAGCTAAACGAAATAGTACAGGTAAGTGCGCATGTGTGCAACTCTAGCCTTGGAAATGTACAGTTAAGGGTGATTTCTAGTACGAGTGTCTTAAGCCCGAACGGCCTACCTGTATGGATGAGAAGTCGTAGGCTCAAAACGAAGTTCAAGAGGAAACAAAATAAAGAGATAGTGAGTGAAGATACAGTGTAACTATGATGCAAAAAAAGCTGGCCTACTATTAGCGAGTGATAGCATGGGCAACCTGTGCTATTGGGGATCAATAGCACGGTTACCGTGCTATTACTCATACATATGTTAAAATTTAACTATTAAGCTATGTTTTATCACATTTCTAAGAACTCTACTTTGAATGGCAAATCTTTTCATGATTCACTACTGATATAAATTAAAATTAAACTAATATATAAACGTTTTAAACCACCATAATAGGTTAACTGATACTTACACAATTTATTTATTTATCCCTTAGAATTAAATTGTCTTTGACATGACACTACTAAGCATTACAAAACTTGCCAAAAGTTAATTTTCTTATTAATTGCAGTATTTGTTTGTCATAGTTATGCACGTACACAACAGTACATTGTTTGTACTTGAAATCCATTGTCTATTAATGAAGTCACAAAGAGAATACAATAAAAGTCTTGTGATGTTAAGTCCACTTAAAAAATGTGTGTGTCTACGTTAAGCAATCGTTTTCACCATTAATATATATATACCGTATTTCTTTGATTACTCTGCGCCCTCGATTAGACCGCGCCCTCAAATAGACCGCGCATCGTTTATCTTACTGAAAGTAATAGTACGCGCCCTCGAATAGCTCTTAACAGTCACAAAATCAGAAAGTAGAAAACGATAGCTCAAAAAATTATTATCTACGAGCTAATTTTCAAAATTTTGTGAATTAAAACCTCTGCCTTTCTAAATAGCAGCCTACAAGTTATCTATAAACTTCCCAGCTTAAATGTTAACTACAGAACTGCACAGAAAAGTAAACACTCATTAAAAACATGAGAAACAAAAAATGGCTGAGCAAATATGGAAGTCCACATAACTTGCCATAAATTAGTGTAGCTGATAAAAGTCTGCCAATAACTAAGTACTTACACTAGCTGAAAAAACTCAGAAAACTGGTAAGCTAAGCTGACTGCTATAACTACTACCACATCAGAGGTTAATCAGATTGCAATAGACTGTGAGATCCAGAGATAACACTCATGTGATAACTTGATTTATCTCATTAAAATAACATTGTGAAGATATCTAGCATGGAATTATTCTATAACTGGCCCACTTCAGTAAAATAAGCCCACTCGTCTAAGTAAATTTGAGTCAAATTCTCTCATTACCTTAAATTGTATCAAAATCCCTGCCAATACGCATTCAGTCAAATAATGCTTCCCAAACCTTTTCATCATGAAACAACCTCCACTTCCCCCCAGTATCGTAACAACATTAATTTTTGTTTTGACATGACCCTTTAGTATGGCATAGAAATCTTTTTATCACACAATTATTCAATTTGGCCATTTATAAGAAAAAGAGGAAAGGAAGTATTTTTGTTAGCTATAATAAATAGTAATAGCCTACATATTTATACCTTTAAAAATCAGTGGACTTATGTGATAAACGACCTTGAGTATTGATTAGAAAACTCAATAAACGCAGTTTTTTTTTGTTTTTGCATACAGATCTTGTACATTATAATTTTTCCCTTTTACTTGACATTTCACTTTTTTACGGGGTGTTTTATTATTCACGTGGTTTCAATTGTCAATTTTTTCTTCAAAAAAACTGAACGCACTTAAACATTACATTATTGCTATAAGCTGCATAATATAAACAATATCAAAGACTATTAATAGCAAAAAAACAGAAATGATCATACATAGTTTTCCTAAAAGCAAACAGATCCAGTAGACAAAACTATTCTAGCTATAATTGAGCCTCAAATATATAAAATCACTAAATGCTCCATTAAAGTTTTATCACACAGACCTATTTAGAGCACACTACACAATTAATTTCTTTGTAATTGTTGTATGGAGGACAAGGAATGCCGACACTGCAAACAGCCTCAACATGATAGAATAGAGCTCCGTTAGTATTACTAGAACTTCCTGGCAGTGACTCCATGCCTTTATCTACACATTCATACATGGAGCGATGGTGGTCATGTTGAGCAGACATAAGATATCCATAATACTCTCTGGACCAGTTAGGAGGACATGTGGTCTTGCCAGGTATCATGAGGACTGCAGATCTGGTGGTCACATGACAGACAGCACAGGGAACATTGTGTTCATGAGTTCCTACTATTGGATGTTCATATTCAGCTCCATAAATGTCGGATTTAAAAACTGGTCCACTTGCACTGTATCGTAAATTGTACTGTGGGTCTTTTACAAGACACAAGTGATTAGCTCCATTTCCTCTGTGAACACGTGATGAACCAGCAGTTATTCCAGAGTACACTTGCTCTGTCCCTGCAATGTCAGCACAAGTACTGTTTCCCCATCTAGCGTAAGTGGCCCCTCCACACTTAGGTCCAAGTGGCCCTTCTCCACCACGTGGTCCTGGAAGTCCTCGTCGACCTTGCACTCCATCTCTGCCAGGAAGACCGTCTCTTCCTCTCAGAATTTCAACATACGTACGTGAAGTATTACTTTCTCTTACAACTATATTTTCTGCATTAGACCCTGCAATTAAAGAGAATAGAGTTACATCATAGGAATTAACACCATTGCTATTAGCTTACATTGAAAGATGACGCATGTGATCAGAGCCAAGAAAGTTATTACAGCTGTATCCATGTTGTTGCTTCAGTAGCTGCAGCAATGATGATACTCTTGGTGGCTATAAAACTTTGTTCATAAAATTTTATTTTATAGTCGCTCTGTAATCCTGTTAATGATTTCCCATCATGCTCTACTAGCCTAGATTTCAAGTAATCGCAAGTGCAGACTTTATGAACTTACTAATTAGTTTTGATGAAGGTACCAATATCATGTGGTAAAAAACAAAGTCCAGGTAAGATGCGCGTGCACTCCACTATGAATAACTTTAAATCTTACGAGATTCATGCGATTAAAAGTAAAATCTCTTCTAGTAGCTCGTGAGCAACAAGTTGAAATTAAATAATCTGAGCATACTGCTCTATAATTCGTTCTGGTTAGTTCAGTTACAGCACACATCAATAAGATGCCTAATTGAAATAACACTTGCACGTATGTAAAGCTAATGGGTCACTTCAGTTGCCTCTAGACTGCTTTGAACTCAAATGCCAAAAACACTACAGTCTGCCTGGAATGAGGTTGTTCAATCATGCTAATGTGGTAAGAGGAATGCAGTTTCTGAAACTGGAAATCAATTAAGGTGATATGACTGTAGTAGCCCAGATCCATGACAACATTGGCACCCAGTATTGACTATCGGGAAGGATTTAGTCGACCAAGCTAGAGCACATGACTGAATTCTGGTGCACCCCTTGGATGTGAGCTTTAGGACGGTGCGACCCCAAAATCATAGCTTCTTTCATTCAAAAGTAAATACATTTTTCTACTCTGCAAACCTTGATAGACTATAGTCTGACAATAATATGGCATAATTCACCTTCAAGTTTATTGCTGTGAGCGTGACAGTAGCAATTTAGAATCCACTGTAGACCGTAATCATTTACTTTTGAAAGTGGTTAATAATAAAGTGATAGTTGATTTACATAACTTATTTTATAGTCGCTCTGTAATCCTGTTAATGATTTCCCATCATGCTCAACTAGCCTAGACTTCAAGAAATCGCAAGTGCAGACTTTATGAACTTACTAATTAGTTTTGATAAAGGTACCAATATCATGTGGTAAAAATCAAGGTCCAGGTAAGATGTGCATGCACTTCACTATGAAATTAAAACTCTAAACATAAATAGGGCAGGACTTGCCCCCCAAGGGATTTTGCATTGGTATTAATATTAAATGAGTAAGTGCACTGATAGTCACTCTAATTATATGTTCATTAGAAGTTTTATACGAGTATTAGTCAGGTGGCTTAACAGCAATTTTGAAGGTTATTGTTACCGGGTGGACAAAAGCACCAAATTTTGTCCAGAGTTTGCTTATGATATAGTGATCAATTTAGGAAGGGGTGCCACCTGGTAAATTAAATATTTGACAAGATTCACACCCACTAATCCTGACCAAAACGCCAATTTATTCTGTGTACACGCCAAAAGGAGATCCGTGAAGGTAATTCACACAATACATCATCCATGTCATCCTACTTCGGCCATAAGTATTTCTTATATGACACGCCCACTTTTTCAGTGCTGGGTATTAATAAGAATAACCATGTGGCCATGTGGTGGTCAGCTGTATAAACTAAGAGATTCTGAAGAGGATTGTGGTTTCGTTTTTGGTGAGTATGAAGGCTCACCAACTCAATCCTGGTCATGAGAGACCACCTCTTGCTTTGTCATCATCTCAAACCAGAATGCATCATCTCCCAGACAGTTACGCCATTGTTCCAGCTATTGCTTTCAAAAATACTGATGTTGCTGTCCCAAAGATTAGTGTAAATACTGAGCCAACTAATCCTAGACAAAATCACTTAGATCAGGCAATGATTAAAGAAAAATCATGGGTTGATAGCTCACTACTTCTTTTGGAGAAAGAGGAACTTGCCAAAGAAGATAAGATTGTGTGGGGAGCTCATAATGCTTTGCAACAGCCACCTTCAAAAGATCCCCCTAGTGTGTGTGCACTTCTTCCACTCTTTTATGAGAAAGCGGCTACCCCTTCGATGATCAAACATGGGATGGATGTCCAAAGACAAGCGATAGCTCACCTTAGTCCAGGGCAAATCCCTGTTACAACCATGGACCAGCCTCTATTTGCCTTGGCAAAGTTGGTGCCATGGAAGTGGCCAAGTACACATGGTGAGCATTTACATATTGTCATGATGGGAGGTTTGCACACAGAAATGGCCCTATGGAACACACTGGGAGATGTTTTAGAGGCTTCGGGTTGGACTGCAGCTTTAGCTGAAGCTGAAATAGCTTCTTCTGGTGTGGCTGACTCTTTCCTTAGAGTGACACACCTTATGCGAACCAGACATGCACATGAGGTAACTGTCTTAACGCTTCAGAAACTTCAACAAGAAGCTTACTTGCAGTCAAAGAGCAATGCTTCATTTCCAAAATGGAAAAGTGATATGTGCAAGGGTAGTCCCACTTGTTCTTATTTTTGTTCGGGCTCACAGAGAGAGAAACTTCCAACTCTACTTGCAAGTCTTGGAGAAGCTTACACCACTTTTTTTTGCATTAGATCATGTGAACTATGCTCGATGGATGCCTGTCCACATCAGAGACATGAAAAATTTGCCAGACTCGATAAGAAATGAATTTGAGAGGCAAGGGCACTGGGTACTTTCCAAAACCAACAATTCATTTCCTGCGATCCCTGTTGACCAGGGCCATGAGCAGGAAAATGCTAGTGTTAAGGGATCTGGTGGCTGCATTGGGTTAACAGAAAACCCTATAGCATTCAGACGCTGGATGATATCCGGACCTGAGTTGGCCAGACTACAGAAGCAATTTGAAGTTGAGTATCAACAGATTGATGACCCAGAAGATCCTAGAAATTTTCAGAATCATCAAAATGGATATGCAATGCAAGGATGTTTTCAGAAACAAGTTCGCAGCCTATGTTCAGTGTTTAAGGAAATGGGAAATCCGTTTTTGGATGACTTTCCTGAACTTGTTACCCTGGACAGCCGCAACTGTATGGATGAGTCAGTAGTCAACTCTCTGTGCAGTCTTGAAGATACTGGGGAAAAGCAGTATCAGGAATTTGTCAAAACCGTTTTTGAAGATTTCACTCGCTCTATCCATGATCCCATCAAAAGGAATTCGCTGGCGCTTTTCAAGAGACCTCAGCCCAGAAAGTCAACTAAACTGGGCAAAAAAATTGCAGGTCTTCAAAACAATGTTGCTCTTTTTGGCCAATTGTATATCTCTATGCAGAATCGTGAGTGATTTGAAGGAATTCTTCTCTCACGAAATTCAATCTTTCCCACCTTCTCTTTCAGACTTTGGCAAGCTTCACTTACCCAACACAAAGTCTGAGTTACTAAAGTGCATTGAGCTGTCTACACAGCCTGAGCCACTATCTTCCTATGATTGTATAATTTTGGATGGTGCTGTCCTTGTTCACTGCCACATGCAGCATGCATTACAACAAGACATGAGGAAGATTGAAGTGCGTACTGTGGACACAGATGTTGTGGTTATTCTTGTGGGAGCATTCCGTGCACTCTCTGGAATACAACCTTTGGCAGACATTTGGGTTGCCTTTGGGATGGGGAAGAACTACCGGTTCCTCAGCATTAATGCAATTTGTGACAGTTTGGGAGAGCCGAAGGCACAAGCTCTTCCAGTATTTCATGCTCTTACTGGGTGTGATACAAACTCAGCTTTCAAGGGTAAGGGCAAAAAGACTGCATGGCAAGCTTGGCAGGTATTCCAAGCAGTGACAAACACATTTGTTCACCTGGCCCAACATCCCTTTGAAAAACTGACTGCTGATTCTGAACACTTCAAAGCAAAAGCAATTGTTGTTCTCTATGACAGAACCAGTCCATTGAGTTCTGTTAATGATGCCAGAGAAGGGTTATTCTGCAGGAAGAATCGATCAGTTGAGAGAATACCACCAACCAAGGATGCATTACTTCAGCATACCAGACAAGCAGTGTATCAAGCCGGAATATGGACTACCAGCATGCAGACACATCAAGTAATTCCGTCATCTCAAGAATTCTCCTGGAACAAACCATCAAATTCATGGGAGCCTGTCTGGATTACTGTACCAGAAGTTTCTAAAGCTTGTCGTGAGCTGATCAAGTGCTCTTGCAAAGGAGATTGCTCGAACTGCAAGTGTGCTAAGGCAAATATAATTTGTTCACCACTCTGCAACTGCAAGTGTAGTCATTCTAACTGAGAATATATGCATTTCATGTGATTACTATACATCTTTATAGCAAAACATACTTTGGCCACTGCATGGGGGGATGACTAGGATGTATAAATCACTTGTTAGTGCGCCTAATGGGCTGTGATAATAATAATATAATTAAATTTAAAACCTTAATCTTCATTTTAGCCTATTCAATGAAGCTAGACAAGGGCACCCCTTCCAATTTGATTAAAGACATCATGAAGAACATATCCACAAAAAATGACGCTTTTGTCCGCCTGGTAACAATAATTTTGCTAATCCTCCTGACTATATGAGATTTAGTGGGACACATAAGGGAATTATGAGAATAGCTATCGATGCATCTTGAAAAAAGATCGAGAGAAATGTATAGCTGGTAAAGTTGTGAGTATCAACAAATAACTACGAATCATAGTGTGAGAATTAGAACAGTACCAGTGAACATAACACAAAAAGTTTGTGAAATTATATATTATTAGGTCAAGGTAAATAGTTTGTCTTAAAAACTGGATGATAAGTCCATAAGATAGAATTTCTGATGTCTTTCAGTAGTTGATTTTTACTTGGCGAATAATTGTGTACTATAAGCCAAGTCATTACTTGCTTTTATACCCATCACAAATACAACAAACCTTGATATAATAGAAAAAGACAGAATATTTGTAATTGGGAGTGCACGAATTCAGTGTTATACAACATGTACACTATGAAATACCTTGGGTCACACGCATTGCTACAAGTGTAGCTTAAGTGGGAATGTGTTCCGTAAAGACTCTGCTGTGCTACTAAACCAATAAAAAAATCCTAATGAAGATTTCGATTTGATTTCAAAGTGGTTAATTCAGAATTGAAACACTCACTCTAAAGCATTATGAGCAGATGCACACATTAATTAAATTGACAAACATGTAAGTCATATTTTAGGGCATTACAATCAGTTGTTAGTGTAAATGACAAATGCCAATTTAATTCTGTACTTTATGTTGTGTATGCTCATTTTCCACTAGCCTGGCCTTTTCTAATAATGACACGTTACTGCTTTGTACACATCCACAGGTGTGGATACAAATCTGCTTTATCTGTGTATCAATAGAAATATGCATTTTTCACCTTTAATATAAACTGGTGTGTTGATATTGGGGCATACTGAAAGCACAAAAGTCAAGCTGGAGATTCATCAAAACAGCTCATTACTTAAAGTTCATTCAATCTACTAAAAGACCAGAGCTGTTCAGAGTAAATAAAAATATGTTAGGGGGGAAAGTTATAAACTGGAGTACTTGGCTTATCACTATCGGCACCTTTAGTGTATCTTTCGATTTGGCTGACTCTTATAAAAAAGAGTTAATGAATTTGAATTCATCTACTCAGTCCTGCTTAAACAACGAGATATCTACTTGTCCAGTGTGGTCCTCTTGCAATGAGTTGGACAATGTTTGCAGATGTCTACCAAAAAATAAATATATACTTCTATGTGATCCAGAAGGATTGAAGAACTATGTCTTATCATGCTATTGTGTAACTTATAACATAAAGCTCGTTATAGTTGAAGTTGGGCCATGTCTGTACAATTGTGACAGTGTGAAGAAGAACAAAGTCAGTTTAAAAACCTATTACCTTCTACCTAGCAATGCCAGTAGCAATGCCAGTGACTGGAATGAAGCCATGTGTGGCATGTATAACAGAACTGGTACTCTGTGTGGTCAATGTGTGAACAATACATACTTGCCTGCTTATTCCTATGACATGACTTGTACAAGTAGTAGACTAACTAGTCTCATCAAGTACATCACTGTGGCTTATGGTCTACTCACACTGTTCTGTGTTATAGTTGTAGCCACTAGATTAAATGTTGCTTCTTCTCCACTTCAAGGATATGTCTTTTTTTGTCAAATTCTTTCATGTCCGATTTTTGCAAGAAACATTTTGTTCTACTTGGGAGATGGACCAGAAGCAACCTATTACAAAATTGTCCCTCAGCTATTAGGAACACTTTATGGAATATGGAATCTAGATTTCTTACGTTGGTTCAATTTGGACATTTGCTTTGAAGTCCATTCTATAACAGTATTCTCTCTAGATTTCTTTGTGGCTTTGTATCCTCTGCTGCTTATGATTCTAATATATTGGGTTATAACTCTGTATGATTCTAATAACAGAGTGATAAGAGTAATATTTTCTCCCATTGAGGTCATCTTTACACATTACAAATGGAATTGGAATGCCAAGTCGTCCATAATACATGCATTTGCTACTTTCCTGATTCTTTCCAATGTGAAGTTTCTAAATGTTTTCTATGATCTCCTAGTGCCTGTCACCATATGTGATCCATCTATAAATGGAACTTGCAGGCATGCTTTGTTCAATGATGCCATAGTACCATACTTTAGATCTCACCACATTCCATATGCTGTGTCAGCACTGTTCGTGTTGGTAGGGTTTGTCGACCTTCCCATATTGATTCTGGCACTTTATCCTTTCAAATTATGTCAAAACCTGCTAGGAACGATTCCACAAAGACATCAGATAATACTACATGCATTCATGGACTCCATTCAAGGATGCTACAAGGATGGAACAGAGCTTGATGGCAGAGATTGTCGGTGGTTTTCTGCTGTTCCATTTTTAGTCAGACTAATAATCTTCGCTCTGTTTGCCATTAGCAAGTCTATGTATTTTCTTGCTAACTGTGTTATGATATTAGTTTTGTACACCATATTACTAATTGTTGTTGAGCCTTGAGCCACACAAACCTCAATTTAAGCACCATTCTCATCACTCTATCATTTTTATACTCCTTCTCTGTTGTTGCATCATGTGTGCTGAAGGATTGAGCTCAGGTATGTCTATTGCCTTATTTTTTTATGCCATAGTATGTATGACAGGCCTAGTTCAGCTTGCTTACATGTCAGCTTATATGTGTATTAATTTGAAACACTATATTTTCAATTAGTAAGCAAGTTGCATATGTTGTGGACAAAACATGTAAATGTACTTTCTATTTTCATGTCATCATTGAATGGATATTTGACTAATCAGTAAATGTTCACACAAAAAAATGGATATCAAACTATAGAGGAAGATAAATACAGCTATGACTATATTGACCAAACGAAATTCTAAATGAACTTGCAAAATCCCAAATGTCAATCAAGGTGTCCTAACATCCCCTCATTTTTTGTTGTTGTTTTTTGCACACTGCATTAATAAAAGGTTGTTAAGTGAACACTGAAAAAGCACCAACAGTTACAGTCTAGTCAGAAATAATTTTATGGCAATTTTTCAGAAGCCTAGGTGAAGCATCTCTATAAGAATCACTCTATCCTGCAAATATGCTCCTTTTTTCTCAAGTGGTTTATAAATGAATGGACAAACTTCGCGATCAAAAGTTCATCTTGATTAAAAAAATGAATCAATTCCCAAACTCAAGGTTTCTGACAGCAATAGCTGCTGGAATTACTCTATGCACTGCTATTGCCAGGATCACTCTTGAACTGCCACAATCCATACATAGCTAAAGCATAAAAATCCTAGACAGGAAACCTTATCTGCATCATCACGAAGCCCCACCAACAAAAGGAAGTGAAGCTAAAATAGCTGTAAATAAAGGTGCTATTATGAAACGCCCACTCAGTTTTGAGTTATATGGTTTAGGGTCACGTTTATACATGACAGTAAAGTATGTATTTAGGAAGCTTTACAATGATCAAGTACAGTGGCTAACAAAAAAGTACGTAATTACTTCAGAACAATATAACATAATACATTAGAAATAAATGATACAAAAAATAATAACTCATGGACCAAAAAGTGAAGGTAATAACAATGTAAATAGAAGTCAAAAAATCAACACCAACTAAATCTATTTAGTACACACCACACAGTTTATTTCTTTGACATTATCATAAGGAGGACAAGGAATGCCGACACTGCAAACAGCCTCAACATGATAGAATAGAGCTCCGTTAGTATTACCAGCACTCCCTGGCAGTGACTCCATGCCTTTATCTACACATTCATACATAGAGCGATGATATCCATGATATTGAGACATGAGATATCCACAGAACTCTCTGGTCCAGTTAGGAGGACATGATGTCTTGCCAGGTATCATGAGGACTGCAGATCTGGTGGTCACATGACAGACAGCACAGGGAACATTGTGATCATGTGTTCCTACAATAGGATATTGATATTCACTTCCATAAATGTAGGATTTATGAGATGGTCCACTTTGACTGTATTGTAAAGTGTACTCTGGGTCTTTTACAAGACACAAGTAATTAGCTCCATTTCCTTTGTGATTGTATGAAGAACCAGCAGTTATTCCAGAGTAGACTTCTTCTGTCCCAGCAATGTCAGCACAAGTACTGTTTCCCCATCTAGTGTAAGTGGCCCCTCCACACTTAGGTCCAGGTGACCCTTCTTTACCATGTGGTCCTGGAAGTCCTCGTGGACCTTGCACTCCATCTCTGCCAGGAAGACCGTCTCTTCCTCTCAGAATTTCAACATAAGTACGCGAAGTATTATTTTCTTTTACAACTATATTTTCTGCATTAGACCCTGCAAATAAAGAGAATCAACCTACATAAAAAAAATGAAAATATTATCTTACATTGAATGATACACACAGTCAGAGTTACGACAAATATTATAGACGTATCCATGTTGCTGTATTATTAGATGTAATGATGGAGATATTATGGTGGCTAAAACACTTCATTGGCTTATATACCCTGTCAATAAATTAATTAACTTATCTTAATGATTTCTTAACACACACAAATAGCCTAGATTTTAGAAATGGCGCGTGTAGACACTTATCTGAACTCTCTAAGTAGTTCTTGTAAGGTGCTACTATCACGTAGTAATAATCAAACTCTGGGAAAAAGTGCATGCACATATCAATGAATAACCTCAAATTCTACCAATTTACTCACAGTCACACGACTTGTAGTAAGATCTCATTTAAGCAGGTAGTGGATCATGAGTGGAAATGACAAGATAAGACGTTATCGGTCCCAAATATGTTCAGGTCAGTTCAATGACTGCATGCGCTGAGCAGTAGTCTACTGGAAACAGCGAATGCACATTCTAAAGTCATTGAGCCACCTTAATTGCATTGACTTTTTTAAATCTGTAAAATCCTATGTGATCAGGTATTGTAGACATATTAATATATTTAGAGAGAATCACTGACCAAAAAACACAAAAAAGTTAAAACACCAAACGTTTCAGCTACGGACTGTAGCCTTCATCAGTGGTAATGATTCAAAAATAAAAAATAAATAGTTACTATTATACTTGTTATTTGGAGTCATGGTACATTAAAACTAAAGGGAGCAAAATCAACAGAGATGAAGGATTGTTGCCTCAAGTTTATGGTAGCCTAGTGAAACATATAAACAAAAAAACAAAATAGCTAACCCTCAGGACTCATGGTTACCAACCAAGTGCTTTAACATGTATCACCCTTAGGCTTTCACCTGTCATAGTAACTATTTATTTTTTATTTTTGAATCATTACTACTGATGAAGGCTACAGTCCGTAGCTGAAACGTTTGGTGTTTTAACTTTTTTGTGTTTTTTGGTCAGTGATTCTCTCTAAATATATTAATTTGACTTTTTTAGTTACAAATACGTAAAATTTAATTTGTAGATGTCACTAAATGTCATCAGTCACAACCAAACTGGTGAGATGGCTTACTAAAAGCTTGCAAAAGAGCAGTTGTGAAATTAACTTGTGATCTTCTTATCACAAACAGCAATAGGAGAAAGGCAACTGAGCTGATCTCTTTGAAGCAAGTAGAAACTTCAATGCTAACAGCTAATAATATTTATTTGTTGGTTAACTGTTCGCTGTTAGATTTTTTTGCGCTATTCTTAAGCAACATACAACACTTTTACAAACACTTGTTCAATAGATATACCAACACCAGACTTACATTCATGACTAGACTATTAGACAATGAACTTTCAAGTAAGAACAATTCATAGAACACATAGCTGTGACAAGCTGCACCTTATTATGTAGTTTGCGTGCATAATTCAATTCTAATCAAGTATAGGACATGACTTGTCCAGTTATGTCTGCAAAAGTAATCGATCTGGCACACTGTGTGGTTCCTGTAAGAACAATCACTCTGTATTCTGGCATCTGCCCCACCTCATCAATCAAGTGAACTTAGAACTTTTATGTTATTGCTATATTTTATTGTTGTATTATTTCATGTTGTAAACATGTTTTCCATACGTCCGTTGTTTGTGCAATCACTTGTTTTGTTGATTAAGTGTTGATTGTTTGTTCACAGAGTCATGTGTTATATGTGCCTGCGCTACAGTGAGAACGAAACGCTGTAGTGCAGGAAGTCACGTCATCGTGTGTCATATTGTGGGCGTGTTCCCAATTCTCTATATAAGCATTGTGCATCATTCTAAGTTTAGTTCTACCTCGTGCCTTACACTTTTTAGACATAGATTTAAAACTCTATTCAGTCAATTGTTGGGGCTGGGGAAGAACTCTGGTGGCAGCGTACCTTGCGCCCTCCTCGAGTCCATGAGTAAAGTGAATCTCCTCCACAAAAGCCCACATACTTCATAAAACTTGAAATGGTCAGAGATATGTACTTGTATAGAAAAAACCTGATGTGCATGGTAAAATTAAATAACCATCTGGTAGAAGACACTACCAATACTGGAATTTTTATTCTTTTTTATAAATGCAAATAACAATAACAAAACAATCTAATGTAGAAAACTATGATTAATAATTGACCAAGCAGTCACTAAGTCTACCACTTTAAATCCTTGCTAGCTTACAATTTTGTTGTTGTTTTTTGTGTAGTGGTGCTGTATTAATCATAATGGATTACTAAATACAAAGTATGATCCAGTGATGCAGCTACTACCAGCTCAAGAAAGCTATTAAATATATAGCAACATTTACACGATGACTTGGTCCTAGACTCTCCTCTGTATGAAGTATTCTAAACTTCATTTTTGTGATTGTCTGGACCTGTCTACTGGGGAATACCTTCCAAGTACTACTAAAAATGGCAAAATCAGGTAGACTTTATGTGGAAGGAGGACCTGGCAGCGGTTGTTTCAATAACACCTTTGCAACATTCAAAGAACATCACAATTGCTCAATTTTTTTCTCTAGAATCAGCAAACCTAATTCTATGATCACTACTTTCACTTTCATAGCTATCATGGGAATAAAAGGTAAATAGTGACATAAGAGAAGGAATGTGCACTTGAAAGAAATGTTGATTTTTTTAATTGTCATAAATTGCAAACTGATCTTGCCTTTCTTCTGTGTGCAAGAAATTTTAAGATGTATTAAACAGTCAGCATGTGCACTGTAAATATAATTATATAGACAGATATTGTATATAATTATACATATATTGTTCATTTAATTTGTATTTTGTATTGTATTATTGTCCGACTATATTTGTACCTTATTATTGAATATTTGCAGGAGGCTGCTGGAGCTAAAAAATATATATTAGATTCTTGGGCAATTGTCACAATAGTTATCAATGTATAAAGCTAAGTTCAGATCTAGTTTGAGTGATAAAAGAGTGTTCTATTAATGGTGCCAGAATGTTTATGTCAAATATAAAGATAAGTACTTTAGCATAGCATTAGTATTTTACAATTTTGAGAGTACGGTATTCCTGGGGGGAAAAAATCAAATTTCTTGGTCATTACACTTATTCTCACCTGTATAGCGGCTTACATTATTTACATGCTAGTAATTGATAAAAATGGTAAAGAAAGGTATTGACTGTATTTTTAATCACTTGATCATGTTAAGTCAAGTACTGTACTGATTGGCTTTAGTAAATACACCAAATTACCAATAAAAAATTAAAATTTAGTTTGCCCATCAAGCACACTCTATCAAAAGGTAAAGACAACCCTCTCTCTCTCTCTCTCCCCCCCCCTCACCCCCTCCCAACCACCATCACAATTAATTTTTAGCAGTGTATTGTTTATTAAACTTTGAACCCTAGTGCAACACAGGAAGTGAAAGTATGAGTACAATCAAATGCTTGTTAGTATGTCACATGACACTTCTCTTAGAGACGTGACTATTGGACAATGGATCTTAAAGTAAGGACAATTATGAGCAACAGTTTACCATGATGACTATAGTTTTGAAACTGAGATGTTCTAAATTGACTCACTCATTAAACCATAACAAAGAGCAATAGTGCTACCTTCCTGGGTCGGTCTGCACCAAAGACAAACCTGCTTTCCCAGGTCCAAAACTCACTGAAGGTCAACAGGTTAATTGCTTTAATCTTATTATATTATCAAAATGCTTTACCAACTTACTTAATTAGTTATGCTGGCAAAAAAGGGGAGGAAAGTCTTGTGTTGTCATGTTCAGTATGTTCAGTTAACTAATGAGCATGTGTTCACTTTAAGCAATCATTTAATATAATTATATATTATATATTTTATATAACTATTTAACTTTTTAATTTAGTTAAATATCTGCTGGATGTAATAAGTGGTTTATTCTATGCTAGATAACTTCATTGCAGTAGTTTGTACAAGGGTTGGTAACTCATGGTGTAAATTTGACTGTAAACTCTCTAGAGGCTCCCCACACCTCCAGCTGATAGTTTTAGCAGCACATCTAACCTGGTTGGGCAAGCTTCACTCGATAAACGACCAGGGTTGGCCCCTTTTTATTAAATATTTTAAACTAACTACTTCCTTTTAATGTTAAGTTGGTGTAACATTTCTGCTCTTACTTAGCTCACAGGAGAGGAATAGGCTGTCCAAGGAGATCGGTGGGACTCTGGTTATCGTCCACACATATCAACTATCGGCTACGCATTCAACTTGCGAGCTTATTTATTGTCCGGTTCTCGTAAAAAGCACAGTTACTCCACAAAAAGGCAAAACTAGACTAAATGGACAACACCACTGTATTCTGTGTATTTGATTACCCTTTACCTATTTGTATGAGTAATAGCACGGGTAACCGTGCTATTTTGGATTACTAGCACGAGTAACGTGATTGAAATAGTACGAGGCGAAGCCTAGCGATAATTCAATTGCTTTACGAGTGCTATTGATCCCTAATAGCACAGGTTACCCGTGCTATCACTCGCTAATAGTAGGCCAGCTTTTTAAAAAGTCATTTGCAATTGTAGCTATATTATATCGTTCACTCACTATCTCTTTATTTCAGGATTTGCTTCCGCTGGAACTTCGTTTTCAACGTGCGACTCCTCCTGATCCGTTGAAAAACATTCCGTCTAATATGGGTAGAGGTTCTGTGGTAAAGAAGGACATTGTCTCCAACTAAAAACTACTGGAACTGTATGTTTCCAAGGTTAACACTGCACGCGTGCGCACTTACCCGTACTATTTCACTTTGCTACTGAGGTATTTCACTCAGTTTCCACTTAGTTACTGAGGTATTTCAATTAGTTACGCGCTATTTCACTTTCCCCTTGCGATTTCAATTGAACAGCGATTTTTCCCATACATTTTTGAATGGGCAACTTACATGCCGTACTATTACAATAAATATTTCTTTCTTTTTTCAAAGGTGACTAGAACAGTACAAAATAACCATATGAAAATAACAACAACCTTGTTTAACACAAGGGACTTAACAATTGGAATTAGAAACAACACATCTCTGTGAATCCACTGGTATTTAACACACCAAAATAAAGGAGTGTTTAACACACTCAGTATCATAAATAAGTGTGCTAGACACACTTTATGTTATGCACACCTAAGATGTGCTAAGTGTTTAGTGTGCTATGCATACTTCCATTTTTACAGTGTGGGTCTTTCACAATACACAGGTAATTAGCTCCATTTACTTTGTGTTTGTTCAATGAACCAGCAGTTATTCCAGAGTTCACTTGCTCTATCCCTGCAATGTCAGCACAAGTACTGTTTCCCCATCTAGTGTAAGTGGCCCCTCCACACTTAGGTCCACGCGGCCTTCTTTATCACGTGGTCCTGTAAGTACTCTTTGACCTTTTATTTATTATTTTCACTCGCCTCTGGTTCGTTAAAATAAATTAGCCTGCTTGTGAATAATTTTTCCATATCACACTCCGACTCATGTACAAGTACTACACCCACACATATATATATATATGTAGCAAAGTTCAAAAAGGTCAATCCGTGTCCACTCCCTGAGGCCACATTAAAACATTAGCATTAACGCGGGCCCAAGAAATTAGGGAACATTTTGGAATGCCAGGGAAAAAAAAAAACGGCAAAGAGGAGAGACGTTTGCAGTTAGGTCTTATCAATTTAGCAGAGTTAGTTATTTTTATATTCTATTAGTGGCAGTGGTAACTTATCTTGGTTAATGCACTGTTTGTTATAGCTACACGCCTTATGTAACAGAAAGGTTCCTACTTAAATATCCAGTTTATACTTCATAGGTTACATTATATGAATACTTCAAAGAAGCTCTACAGTGACCAAACACAGTGGCAAGTAAAAATAAACTATTATAGATTTATACCATACATTGCATGCTAAATTTAAAAAAAAGAATAGATCAATGACCAAAGGTGAAGACAGCCACAATGAAATTAGTAGTCAGAAAATCAAGACTACCTAAATCTATTTGCTACACACCACACAGTTTATTTCTTTGACGCTATCATAAGGAGGACAAAGAATGCCGACACTGCAAACAGCCTCAACATGATAGAATAGAGCTCCGTTAGTATTACTAGAACTTCCTGGCAGTGACTCCATGCCTTTATCTACACATTCATACATGGAGCGATGGTGGCCAAAATATTCAGACATAAGATATCCATAATACTCTCTAATCCAGTTAGGAGGACATGTGGTCTTGCCAGGTATCATCAGTACTGTAGACCTGGTGGTCACATGACAGACAGCACAGGGAACATTGTGATTGTGTGTTCCACTAATAGGATATTCATATTCACTTCCATAAATGTAGGATGTACTAGTTGGTCCACTTGCACTGTATCGCAAAGTGTACTGCGGGTCTTTTACAAGACACAAGTGATTAGCTCCATTCCCTTTGTGATTGTGTGAAGAACCAGCAGTTATTCCAGAGTACACTTGCTCTGTTCCAGCAATATCAGCACAAGTGCTGTTTCCCCATCTAGTGTAAGTGGCCCCTCCACACTTAGGTCCAGGTGACCCTTCTTTACCACGTGGTCCTGGAAGTCCTCGTGGACCTTGCACTCCATCTCTGCCAGGAAGACCGTCTCTTCCTCTCAGAATTTCAACATACGTACGTGAAGTATTACTTTCTTTTACAACTATATTTTCTGCATTAGACCCTGCAATTAAAGAGAATAGAGTTACATCATAGGAATTAATGCCATTGCTATTAGCTTACATTGAAAGATGACGCATGTGATCAGAGCCAAGAAAGTTATTACAGCTGTATCCATGTTGTTGCTTCAGTAGCTGCAGCAATGATGATACTCTTGGTGGCTATAAAACTTTGTTCATAAAATTTTATTTTATAGTCGCTCTGTAATCCTGTTAATGATTTCCCATCATGCTCAACTAGCCTAGATTTCAAGAAATCGCAAGTGCAGACTTTATGAACTTACTAATTAGTTTTGATAAAAGTACCAATATCATGTGGTAAAAATCAAGGTCCAGGTAAGATGTGCGTGCACTTCACTATGAATAACTTTAAATCTTACTAGATTACTCCATAATGTCTCCAGTCACGCGATTAAAAGTAAAATCCCTTCCTGTAGCTCATGATACAAACTTACTAATTAGTTTTTGTAATGGTCTTGTTTGGCTTTTACTCACTTTATAATCCAATTTACCTTTTTTAACCTGGTTAATTAGCCTAAATTCTTAGTAATGGTAAGTGAAGTAGTCTTACCAAACATACTAATTAGTTTTAGTAAAGGAATTTTTTTAGCTTGTTTTACTCAATATATAATTCAATTAACAGTCCCTTGTCTTGTCACACCTGCCTAACAATGGTAAGTGAAGTCCTATATGAACTCACTAATTAGTTTTAGTAAAGGTACCATGTGAGCATCACAATCTGAGGTTTGTGGAAT
>WLWD01003350.1_pt1 | contig 48219 bp, 31 predicted proteins | sample 6712731 | NCBI WGS metagenome assembly WLWD01 (sample SAMN12718690, study PRJNA576275) | sponge metagenome | isolation source: marine sponge | host: Mycale hentscheli | place: New Zealand: South Island, Marlborough, Capsize Point | collected 2014-11-01 | reverse complement strand
CAGAGATGTCTGGCTCTACTATCGTGGCTCTTGAATTTGTTGAAATCGGGGAGCTGGCTAGAAGGGTAATGTTTGTACCCTCTTCAGGGACAGACAAGTAAATTGGATTGTTCGGCAGGCGTGTCAGGACGCCTGGCTGGATTGCCAAGGAAGAAGAGTACTGAGCGCTATTCAAGATGTGGAAGAGGGCTATGTTTTGCAGCGGCAGACGGTTGTACATCAAACAATCGAACAAATCCGGTGAAATATGCTGCTGAAATACATCATTAGTAAATGCAAACACAGTCCTCGACTCATCACCAAGGAACTTCAGAATGTTTGCAAACTCCAAAATCCTCACAAAGGTAGAGAATTCTTCTCGGGATCTCAAAACCTCTGCTAATGTTGACTGTCCCGGCATCAGCAGTCTGTCAATGACATGAAGAGTGACTCCGCTTGACATGCAGACATCTGGGTTCACCACACGAGCACCATTCAGGAACTGCACCTGGAAAAACACACAAGCACACACATGCATTGCATTCAGGATCAGGAAAACCAAGACATACCTTGTTGTTGATTAAGTCAACAACAACAACAACAAAATAAAAACAAACTTCAGCAGTAAACTCTCTTGATACTTAATTAAAAAGCTACCTTCCCCTTCTTTCTGATGGTATATTCTAAGCCTCCAAATGCTAGCGAGTGCTATATCCCCTCAGTGCTATTTAGTTTATTTAAAGAGTCACTACAGTTGAATTTTAAAAAATTCTTAAATTTTCTGCTCACAACAATAATGGTTTGTTCTATTTGTGAATATAACTTTAACATGTTTAGCTAGCTGTGTAATAATGCTAGCTATGGCTTAACATGATATTTCGTTTTACAGAATGAGAAAATCAACCCGACAAGCTGATGTGGCATTTCAGCAACAAATAAAGTCCATGTGCAGTAACCACAGAAACATTAGGACTTTCTGATGCCCCTCACATGAACACTTAGGGCACACTTTTTGAGGAGCAGGTATTCTCACAGTTGATGAAAGAATCACACCTCCACCCAGTATTTCAAACTTTTTCATTTTTGGAAGTACAATACCCAAGTGGCCAGCACACATCCAGCTGCTTTAATCAAGTAATGAAGATTTACCTTTTGACCACATTTCTAAATGTTTATGTCCTTCTTGTAAAAAAAAGAGAGAAAAAAGCACTATTAATTTTCTTTATAATTAAGGATTAGCTATATGAACTGATTATTCTCATTTTCCATTTATTATTCTCCTAAATACCTTATTGTACTAAAATTATTCCATTATGCTATTTCATGTCTATTATTCCAGAAAAAATGCTGCAGTCATCACTATATTATTTCACCTGTTCCCAATTGGAATAAGAGAATAATAAGAAAATTTATGGAGTAGCTAATAGGCTATTCTGTTAAAATAATAACACATTATTTGGAATTAAAAAAAAGAAGAATAATTCTAAAAATTTTGAGCATAATCCGGCAGGTCCTCCTAGTGGCCATATAGCAGCGCTAATCATTGTCTGATTTTACTCTCGTTTTTTTTTTCTTCAAAAACTAAGCCGAATTATAACAAAGTAAAGGGAATTACATCATCCTTTAGTCCGAGTTCCACTTTCTCGAGGCATAAATGTCCCCCATCTTTGAGATCTGCTTTTGACAGAATGAATGAATGAATGAATGATGAAGAGACAACTTATAACTTTCATGCATACCGTAACCACAGGGATTTGGGAGGTTGGTGGAATCCCCCTTTTGGGTGACCAGAAGTAAATGATTTAACCACACCCCACAATTAAATTGTGGAATATCATCAGTTCGATCATGTCCAACCCTGCAATACAATTATCTACTAGTTAGCTATTTTCCTGGATATACTACACACTCTGTACATGGACAGCCTAGTCAGAGTCCAAGCCACCAGGTAGACAATGAGCTCCTTACCTACTAAACATCACTCTCATAATGATACATCTATTCTTTATAAAGTGCACCACCGCACTTGTTTAAATAACTTGTGGTACAAAAAGCCAATAATGCAGTTTGTATGTATGCCGCTCACAGTAGTTTCTAAAAGCCTGGTTATGCAGTACTGTTATAATAGTCCTAGAAGTTTACCACTTGCTGCTCAATAGTCTATAGTGTACAATGATCCTAGTCTTGAAATAGAAGACGTAGGACAAATTATTACCTTTGAGTGAAGTTTAAAAAAAACAACTTATTATAGAAGAAAAAAACAAAGAAAAGAAAAGGCTGAGAAAGAAAGTGTGTAGCTCCCTTTTGTAGACCTACCTATATCTACATAGGTTTTTAACAAAGCCATACTTTGATTTGACTACGTTCTTTTCTTAAGTGTAATAATGCTACAAGCTAGTGCAACGATTTCTCTTGGGGAGAATAATTAAACCTTTTTTGCACACAGTATAAAACATTGTAATAATAATAACACAAAATATTGGTTTAGCCATAAATAGAAGTGTAAAAAATACTAGCTCCTTTCAAAAGCAGCATCATTCAACTTTATTATTAGAAAATATTATTGGTTAAACATATAAAAGCCAGCATATTCCATAGAAAGTGTTTAAAAGGGTTAAGAATTTATCTAATTATCTCATAATTTTTAGTCAAAAATTATATGAATATAGTTTTTTCAGCTTCACACCCATTTATTATATTATGTTATATTATATTTTGAATTTCTAAGCTACTCTCAAAAAATCTACTTTTGACAAACACACATATTATTGTGCACAGAGTGTACAACATACCAAACGAATCATGCAACATGCAATTAATACTATAATTGTGGAAACTTATGCATACATAATTCATGATGGTTATATAAATTGTTGCAAGAGCTTCAATCTGCTTGCACCTTTTGGTTACTGTGAATCTGGACATTTCTGCGACTATTTTATAACTGTGAACATTGCTAAACAATTCAACATTATTGTTCGATTCTATTTAGTCAATTAACTTTTCTTTTCCTGACAGCAATTGAATGCACGCACCACTAAATAGTTAGCAGCGAGTTTTCTTATGTTTTTTAAAGTATCTTGAGCAAATTATCGAATGAACAAGAAAGGTGTGTGGTAGATTACATCAGCTTTTGATTACATATAGTCTCAGTCAGGATTCTTTTTGTGGGAGCAAAATATTGTTGAAAAACTACAGGAAAGGACTACTTACAAAATTCACTTGAAGACATTGATTAGCGAATTATTTTACAGTATGTGAGTCTCCATTCATTACTTTCAATAGTAATCACATAATAGCATTTTACTTTGAAATGTTACCATAAGCTTTCAAATTATTTAATAACATAACTGCCACTAGCAGAATGTGCCCCCAAGTACAATAAAAAAACATCAAAAACACTCGCTTATTGATCCTAAAGGTGACGTCCATTCCAAAATTTTTGCCATCTTCCATAGTCAGTAATCTGAAAGCGGTTTCAGTAACAAATATGAATAAATCCTTACGGTTGGAGGCTATGTACTGTATGTGTTAATATTCAGACAATCCATTCCCTTCCTAACCCCTGCGCAATAATGTGTCTCACGTTGGTATGCCTGGCAGATAGCTCCCGGGAATTGCTCTTCAAGTATTGGGCACCAGACGAGTACAGGGCCAGTGTGAGATCGGCAAACACGACTGCTGTTGAGCGGAGTTGGCCGCCAGAGAGGGTCATAAACCGGCCAGTGAAGGTCAAGTTCTCTGGCTTGACAGTTCCATTGATAATGTGGTTACCAACGAAAATGGTTGAATTCATTCCAGGGACAAAGGACGCTATGGCCTCGTTGGTTGGCACGAAGAAGGTCAGGCCCGTCTCATTAATGCCCACCAGGCCACTGTTCTCAAATAAATCTCCAAATGTAGTTAGTCCCAGCAGGTCCATGCAGTGAGACACATTGTCACCCTTGGCTACAAAAAGGAGAGGGAAAAAAATGGAATAATAAAAATGTACCAAATGCAATCATAATAGTTCCTGTCAATAACTGTAAAAATAGCAAAAATGGCAGAAGATTCCAATAGCTGTGGTTATTATTTCAGTTGGATGCACTCTACAACTCCTTGACTATGCCTATTTTAGTGATTTCTGCTAAAGGGTAGAGTTTATTGGAAGAGTGAAAATATTAGCAAGACACAAAAAATGCACCTCTTCTTTTTAAATGGAAATAGTTCAGTGTGAGATCTTCTCACTCCATTTTGGCTACTTCTTTGTCAATACTTGCATTTGCACAATCAGCCAGGGGTTCGGTCAAGTTCGATCAAACCCCACATTTTTCCTGAAAGAAGCCTAACCTATGCAAATAACAGTCAGCTTTTCCAATGACGATGTATTTTAGAAGACCAGTTTGGGCCTTTAAATAGTCCTAGACAGCTCTCAGATCATCAATCGCTTAAAGTGGAACTAGCAGCCTAGCTAGCAAACAAATCATTATTTTTAAAAAGTCATTTAGCCGTGCACATGACAATATGTGCGTTAGTAAGTCTGCACGCCATGTGGTTAAATTTTTTGAAATCAAGGGTCCAACATTGTTAAAGCGAAAGTGCTCGATAATATCACCAGTACCTAACACAAAGAACCCCGATTTGTTTTTCCTTCAGATCCTAGACCCTCCCATGTAATACAGTACATGAATAATAATACATAGGCAGCGTACCAACTGGGCATCCCATCGGAACTTCCTCCACAGCTCGATCATAATAGGTATCGTACAAATGCTCGTAATACTGACTCAGCCGATCACCAAAATTTTTCCTGGAAGTAAACCTGTCACAGCACTCCACGTTGTGCCTCAGCAAAGTTCGGTTTCTGCTCGAACAAACTCCAGTGGGCTTGCAAAATGGTCTGCAAACAGTAGCATAGTCTTGACTACCTTTGAATTGTAAATTTACTAAAGTGTGCAAACTTACACACATTGATAGTGGTATTGGTAATTGTGAAGAACGTAGTCACAATGATCTTTGAACCGATAAGTCTCCACGTCGCTCACAAACTCTTCTGTGATCCTGCACACGTTTGGCCTAATAAAATAGACATAACTCAAGACTGACGTAAGCTACTACTATTCACCATTACCCATGTAGGAAGTCTGGCAGAGGGACGCTACTTCTCCCGATTGAAGTCTGTCTCCCGCAAATCCTCCTAACAAAACCGCGCGGTGGATCGCATTCCTGGCCTTGAATCGTATTAGCCTGGTGCACCACTGAGCAACTGCAATGACTCAGCAGCACCAGAAACAAGAAACTGTAAATAACCATTCTGGCGTAGCCAGACCCTTTACCTAGCAAGATTTGGCCGGAGGCAACAATAATAGCGCATAGTTCCAGTCTAAGGTCGACCCTCAGAATGGGGTCACCTGCGGTCTGATGGTCACTGTTCATAACTTATCACAACCACTCAATCTGTGCTTATGCAGTAGTTGGACTTCCTGTACTGCAAGGGATGAATGGTTGCTGCAGATTAGGTACAGTGCGAGTCTCTACCAGGCTTCTACAGAGTGGGGTGTAAAACTTTAAAAAAAAGGAAAAAAAAGAGCTATTTTGATGAACAAAAAAAAAAAAAACAACAACAACAACAAAAAAAAACACCCATTTAATTAAGTGTTTATGTAACATTATAAACAGGAGAAAAAATAAGCATTTGATGTTCAATGAAATAACGATGGAAAGAAAGTATGGTAATTATACCTCGAATTATACAATTCTTCTATTACACATTGACATCTACTATTAATGTCATTGAAATCAACTGATACATCATACATGCATATAAGTGTGGAGTAGACAGCCTTGTTGCCTCCATTGCACATTATCTATCTCTCAACAAAAAAAATTAATACAGTTTTTTGGTTTTGTGATTTAACAGAAGAAAATAAAAATGAATAATGCCAACAGTAGCTAGTATTACAATAATTCCACTTTGTCTAGGAGAAGAGAGACTAGCGGAGAGATAAGATGATGAGGTAGTGAAGATACAGGGACTAGATCAGGACTGGTTGGCACACATGGATCCCTCTGGAAGTATCAGGAGATTCTTAGGCATTTCTTTTCTGACTCTTTTCCATTCATAATGTTGATATTTATTGGTTGTGACAATATTTATTATTAGCCATAGCTAAATATTTTGCCTGGATAAAACCTGGCTGAGCTACATCTGAGGCATTTCACAGGAGCGCTGAAGAGTGATTGTCGCTGGCTACTAAATTAGTTTCGCAGTGAGCTAGGGAGAAGGACAGTCTGTTTGACCCTAGAAACATTCTTGTTGGCAAAAATAATTTGCCTTTCCTCAAGACATTTACACTCACTGAGAGCTAGCTACAAGGTTGTCTTCTCTAAGTGAAGTGGTGAAACTTTTTTTGCTGGCAAGTGACATTGACTAAATTGTTGACAAAGTTTTCATCATCCACTTTTAGAATAGGCAAGTCACAATGAATCACATTTGTCTCCATTCCTGTGACCCACAACGCTTGATCAGACAATTATATTTCATTGAATCAATGGCGACACAATGGTAATCGCATCTTCTAATAAACGATTCTTCACTTTGAACAGCCTTTAAAGGTTCAGCAGTATAGTTGTGGTTAACCCTAAAACTGCAGACAGTTCTACTGTGGAGCCGTCCTATGAACCACACATGAAGCATCATGTTACCACGAATATGAGAAGGAATAGAGCAGTTCAATTTATCATTGATCATTCTAGATATCAGCTCTATATAAGGACACCCTTTGCACCAGAGTGTAGAGTTATCCAACATGTGATTCAATACAAAGTAGTCATCAGTTCTTTGTAGTATATAGTTATATAATACGATGTCCTCTGGCAATATTCGGGGAGGATCCATTAGAATGAGATCCAGCTTACGATACCAAAAGGGGAGATGAAAGTAGTTTTTCCAAAAAGATTCTAACAATAAAGTATTGTTAACTTTCTGATTCGCCAAATAGTTCTTGATAAGTGTGTGGAAAAAATATACATTCTTTCGACTAAAAGACTTTCTTATTTCAATTAGTGACGCACGTGCCATTTGTTGAAGACATTTCTCTACGTGAAAAATGGTTCCTGCCATGTATTTTCTCATTTCTTTAGAAAGAACATGCTGAACCTTTTCCAAACTAAAATAGTCGCCACTTCGTAAGAGGAACAAACTACTCAATTTACATTCTTTGGATAGAGATTTAAAAGCAAGATCCAGGGCACCAATAATTACATCTTTGCCTATAACCATTTCATTGTGATCAGCAATAAAATCAATATTACCTTGGCTACTTTCGAGGCTGTCTATTACATAATCCACAGTTATAACACTAGGTGGTACCATTATTGATGCTATAACTTTAATAACCAATGGAATACCTCCTACTAATATACAAATTCTTTCAGCATCTGTACTGGAAATAGTTTTCATGACAATCTGAAACAGAGAAATGCAATCGTCCATATTTAAGTGAGGAAGTGGATATGCTGCAGAACGCTCAATTGCATATACTCGGTTCATACTGGTCATTAGAACCTTAATACGTTTAGAATATTCGATAACTGGATTGATAAAAATCTCTTTTAGCTCATATATATGTTCATACCAATAGTTGTCCACTTTATCTATTATAATTAAAGTATTCTTATTCAAATCACTAGCCCACTGTCTGACTGGTCTTCCATCTGTAATCAAACTGACCTGGTTTTCAAATCCACTTCTTTGAACATTTTCAAGTGATATGAAATAAACATTAAAGCCATGCTTTTCCATTGCATGGCCAACATGTTTAATAATTGTGTATTTGCCAAATCCTGGAGGAGCATAAACATTCACAATATCTATGCTGGCATCATTCAATAATTCAATAATACTCTCCATTTCTCTTTTTCTACCAACAAAATGTTCCTTAATAACAGGAAGAGATAGCAAGTGTCCAGTCTTAGTTTGGCTTGTGGTTACTGGTACTGCGTGCTCGTCTGTTTTGACATCAACTGTGATATTTCCTAAAAATTCTAAAGGCTTCTTAACCGCCTCAAAATCTGTTTTTACATTAACTTTTTCATTCTCTGATAATTCTATTAGCTTTTTAGTATTAGTTTTATCATACAACTTAGTTCCAAATAAAGCAATTGAGAATACCATGACAATAATCAGAATTATGATGTATCGCATTCTCCGATTAATTCTACGTGATTTTTTCTTGACATTATGCAGAGATTGTCTGACTAAAGAAGTGACCTGATTCGACCTTAGATGGTCATCTTTCTGGTGTGTCCTCCTTAGCTTTACCTTTACAGCTGCAGGAGTGGAAACACTGGCATCTGATTCATTTCTTTGTCCATCTGTTTGTGTCAAGTTCCTAGAGGCCATTAAATCACCCACAGGTAGTTGTATCTCTGCTATCATTTCTTGTGGTGTTGCTGGTTGACTAAAAGTACTACTTTCCCAATGGTAATCTCTAACTTCACAATCACTCAAATGATCTTTAGCATCTTCTAGTATCTTAGCTGCTAGTTCTCTTTCTCCTATAGCTAACAGTGCTTGAGATAGTCGTATACTAGTTCTTTCGCCATCAGATGAAAGCCAAACATGAATGACTTCGTATAGGCAGTCCTCACATAAGCGATAATCTTTCTGAATAGCAGCTAGTTCTCCCACATTTATGCCCAAATGAAGGCCTAGAATTTTCCATCTGGCTTTTACCGCTTTTAAAGTTTTCAGGATAGAAGCTAAATCATGAGTATCGTAACTCTGAAAGACACTAGGGACAGGAAACATTGCCGCGCACTTTAAACCTCAAAATGTTGACTAAGCAAATAGTCATGGGCGCCTCAGTAATGTCCTTTGACCTTTATTGCACATGCGTTTGCATAGTAAACTTATTTTTCTCTTAGTTTTATAAAAAAATTTCCGTAGCCTTTTTCCATTGCGTTCTTCCTCCGTGATTAATGTGAAGAGAAGCATGAGTCTCAAACCTTTTGAAGAGTACTATAAGGATGTACTGGTCCCCCCTGGCTTATCAAATACTTCAAACAATTGCTATTTGAATGCAGTTTTTCAATGCCTTCTCAACCATCCTGCAATAGCAGATTTAGTAGCGATTATGAAAAGAAAGAACGTGTCTTTTCAGTGTTGTCATTCAGGTAAGACACTTTTTTTTTTTTTTTTTTTTTTGCAAATGCTGGTGTATGATTCCAAATTACCACTACTTTAATTGTGTACAATCATTGTAAGTGCATATGAACCACAGTGGTTTCAGATTTTTTTGGAGCATTATCTAGATTTGACATAGTCAAATGTTATCATAAGCCCAGGATAACTGCTGGCTGGTCACTCCCCAATGTTTCCTATACTTTTTACACAAAAAAAGTCTATTAGCTGAGCAATCATCACTCCCAACTATTTCTTTATATCAAAAACATTTACCTGTCAGCATTCAAAATGCCATTTGATATGCTGCTGTAAAACTATATAAAGTGCACAGTAGAGAAGTAGCTACAACACAAAGTGGTTACACAAGTATAAGTGGTAAGCCACAAAGTACAATTACACTAACAGAAGAAAGGCACAAACAACACTTGATCTGGCTTAAAAAAAATAAAAAAAGTAGAGCTAAAGTAGAGTTTGAAAATAATTGCCACTGTAGTTACTAGATGCTATGTGCATCCAGGTATGAGACATGCATTAACTAGTGGAATTATTCATTGAGGAAACAAGGAAAGTGGCATTGTTGTAATTACTGAATGCAGTAAGAGATGATGTATAACTTGAATAGAACATAGCTACTATATAGTTTTATAAGTTAGAAGACTGGAATTAGTGTAGAGTTACAGTAAATTATTTTTCCATCCCCTACTCTCCATTAACATGTAATCTATTACAATTATGTACATGTCATGCAACACATTTTACTATACATCAGTCATTTACATTTTCTCTTTCCCATTTTTGCTCATCCTACTAAACAAACCAAGCTATTCCTGCCCATAGGTGGCCTTACAACCCAACAGAGGGTGGAATTACACATGTATAAGGCACAAAGTTGACATGTAACATTTAGTTTGATCTTGATTAAACCGTAAGCAATAGAAAATCTTGAAATTAACTGCAACATATTAGAGAATTAAGTAAAAAATGATCCTCCACACTGCTCTTGTAGGTCCCACACTGCTGGATGATATGTACTTGGAAAATTTTTAGCTATCAGAAAATTAGATAATGTAGCTATTGTGGGGCAGAGTCAAGAAAGTGTCACTTGATACTTGGAGAACAATTAGCCCCTCCCTTGAAAAAGAATAAACATTAGCTCCACCACCCAGATGATTAGGGTAAAAGAAATAACTTTCACATGTACATGAACATCATTCATTCATAATACTGTAAGGGCTGTGGTCTCTTTGGGGGTGACTGCCAGCTCACATATATCTCTTGCATTCACCATTTTAGTCAGTTCCTATATAGTTCTATGTCATTGCCCTGCCTGTGTCTTTACACAAACTTGAAGTGTGTGAAGCTGGGTTGGACTTTAGCATAGCAGCTCGAGTCACTCTGGTGGCAGCGATTATACCGTAGGTGGAGTAACCAGACTTATCCAAGGATCACCATCCTCCCCATCTCCCTCCCCCCCCCACCCCCTACAAGATAGTCATAGTAATGCAAAATGCACAAGGTAACTATAGTTGGAAAAGGTGAGCTATAACATCTTCACCAAAGATTAAATGAGTGAATATAACAATAGTTCCACTATATGAAACTATCCACACAAAATAGTCGTGAACTATATGTTTCAGATAGAACAAATTTGTCTTTGACACTCTACAGTGATTATTTTAGTTCTTAGAACCTTGTGACCCTAAAATGGACTCATTATTGGAACATTTAAATTCCTTAATACAGCCCATCAGCTGTGTCTGCCTCATCTGTTGCAGTATGTGCACAGCAGGTATACCTATGGTAGAAGAAAGTCTTTGGATTGTCAGATTATTACCAAGTCATGCAAAGCCCTCAAAGGTAGCCAATTCTGCAAGAATTTTGTAAAACCCATGTTAGCTATTGAATATTTTTTGTTTAGTCAATGACTATAAATTGGTAAGTGGAGAGCAGCAAGATGCACACGAGTTTTACTCTTACTTTCTAGAGGGCTTGGAACAACATGCAAGGTAGGATATAGCTATTTCATTATTCTGCAGTTATTCTTGTAAATTACTTTCTAACAGCATCAAGAGTGAACTTGTGGAAAGATGCTATGTGTCTGAAGAAAGTACAGGTAGTTTATTTCCCTGTGAATTCACCATATTCAATATACCGTCATCTATTGTTTTAGTGGAGTGTCACGAGTGTTCACATAGAAGCACCACAACTAACAAATCTCCAATACTTGAGGCATATGTTCAAGTATGAAGTCTTGAAACACAAAAATAAATAACTTGTGAATGAATCATGTAATGTATTGCATTTCAGGGATCAAAAACATTCAATGTGCAGGACATTGTAACTGATTGTTTCCCTTCTAGAGAACATGTGGCTGATCATGTGTGCCAACGGTACTGAAGAAAACATATTTGTAGCTCATAACTACTATTTTACTTATTACCATAGCTGCAAAACAAGGGGACTTACACACAGTACTGGAAATATAACAGCAGCACCAAGTCTACTATGCATTCATTTGAATAAGATGTCAAATTGGTATGTCAAATGCATTGTCTGTCATTGTATAGTATTTTAAAGTCCCTCAAATGAGCTATTGATAAATATTGCTGGAAAAAATATAAGCACATAAGCATGAGGAATATGCTAGAAATAGGGTTTTGTTTATGCTAGCATTGATTATTAATGATTGTTATTCATAACAAACAACTCCTGGACTATGCAGACACAATTTGAAGCTTCAAACTCAAGTTTGACCAAGATCTCAACCCAACAATGAATGTTTTCAAAGTGATGTAAATGTTCGAGTGTTTCCACTTGACATCCGCAGTTGTTAAAGAACTAAGAAAGACTCCCTGATTATCTGTCAGTTGCAAATGCTAATTTATTAATAAATTCTCTATTTCATTTGGTTAAAAGACCATGAGTACCCTACCCTGTACCTAATTGAGCTTGAGCACGAAAGTATGTTACTTTAATAGAGCATTTACCAGCTGTAGCATAGTATTTTCACTTCTCTAACTTACTAAAACATCAAGAAAAGAATGCTGAAGAATACATTTCAGCTTTGGTTATGTTGCATAACCACAATAAATGAGAAATATAGGCTTATTTTGAAAGAATTATAGGGTAAGTTTGGGACCAATGGAGTAAGAAATTTAAGTAGGAAACAGCAATGTTTATCTATGCCTATCAAGCTTGTAACCTGACTAGTTACTGCTCTTATCTAAATAGTGACATTATTTCACAACTTTTCTTGGACACTTTTGTTCTAAATTGATGTTACATCATGTTTGAAATTAAATTTGAAAATTATTTACTCACATGTTATAATTTGATTTCTTAGAGATGATACTCCTACCATTCAAATACAGGTATTTTGAAAATATTCATTAGTACCTAATGTCATTGCTTATAATTACTCTAGAATACTACCCTATCTGTCCGAACTACTACTACAAAAGCTTCATATAGTTTAGTAGGTGCAGTGGTTTTCAGGAAGCTGTCTTCTAAAACCGGACATTATACTGCTTTTGTGAGGTCTAAAATTAATGAAATGCAGTGGTTACATTCTGTGTCACCTGAGATTATTATAGGAGGATTTTCACATTCTGAACCATCTGAACTTGCAGTAGGAGTTTTAGCACGAGGACCTGTTGATAATGGGGTATAATTTTCACATTTTTTGCTGTTTGGCTCAACACAGTGACATTCTGTGCTACCAACAATTGATTCGTCATTGCTTGGTATTGTTAGTTCAGAATTACTTGTCTGTGCATTAATCACAAGAATATCATCATATCTTATATTACTATCAGTTTCTATGAGACCAGATTTGCTTACCTCTGCAAGCCTATCATAATGATATTTTTCTGCTGCTGTGGGTTCCAAATATTTTGTGCTGTTGCTACTCTTTCGTAGGTTTAACAACTTCCTACGCAGATTCGGATTCCTAAAGATATTGCTTGTCTGTAAACAAGATACCACTAAGATTTCACAGCTTACATTAACTGCCCAGTGAGTAGTTCTTCTATCATCACTTTTCTGAGAATGACAAGACTTTCCTGTAGTAAAATCAAATAACTAGTACTACTTTAGTTATCTCTTTTTTAAACTGTTGCAAGCTAACCTGATCGTTGTCTAATACTCGACATAATGCATACTATTAAAATATACAACTAGTAAGATATCCAAATGCAACAAAAGTGAATACCTGGCAAACAAATATGCCACAATCGTAGCCATTTGATTGAAGTGGCTTTTTCTATAAATGATAAACCATGAATATAGCAATGCACATATAAATAGCAAAAAGTATAATTAATTGGCAAAAGATGCAATATGTAAACTTAACTGTTGATGAAAACTATTTCATAAGTGAGGAATTGTCATACAGTGTGGGTTTAATGCTGGCTACTAAATTTTTTAATCTGAACACCTGCTTAGTAGCAGGGCTATAGTGGTAACAACTAGGCAACACTAAATATGCTGAACCCCTTTAAAGTCCAAAATATTCTGCAATAGAGGAGAGTTTCCTTGGCTGGCATTGTGCATGAGGTCACACATTTAACAGGACAGACTTGCGCCCATTTCTCAAAGTCATTGCAACTATGACTTTAATGCAACTTACTTACACAGCTAGGTTTGGGAGAAATTTGGCTCCCTGTTCTTGATGGGTCAAGCAGAATTATTTGGCCGGTTAATGAATAACATTGCTTGTATAGCAATGTTGACTACATGTGAACTGCCACATTTGAAACTTTAAAAAAATTATTATAGCCAGTAGTTCACTTCCAGCTACCTCTGGTGTAAATATATATGTACAGCCTCAAACACTTGCCTGCTTTCGTATGTATTGCCATTTAGTCCAATCTGGTACAACTTTCCCTTCATCTTTAAGCCGTTGCTCAAGAAAAGTGCTGTGCCAAATAAATGGAACTATATGTGAGTAATTAGCTGATAATTCATAACTCACCTTAAATATTTCCAGCATTGAGCAATGCTTCCATTGAAGGAATCATAATATTCTGCTTTCTTCTTATTGATATCCACAACCTAGTTCCACATTAGTTTTTAAAGCAAATATTATTATCAAATTTTGTACCATTAAAGTCCAATGATTACTATTGCAGTTTATGACTGCAAGAATGATGTCTTGAGCCATAAAATCCACCTAAGAAAATTGCAATAAATTTTATTATCAAACAAAAAGTTAGAAAAGATCACCTTTCGATGCCATGTTTTCACTCCTTCATATCCCTTTTCACTAAGTTTTGAATAAAAATGGGAATCCAGGACATACACTCTCTTGTTATCCTAAAATATTACATATAGCTAGTTATTAATAGCTATTAAAATTATATAATTTATAACTTGCCATACTGGCTTTTACAGAAATAAGCTCCATATATTTTCTTATTATCTGTAATTGTGGAGTATAGCTAAATGAGACTTTAATAATAATGACAAGAAACTAACTTCATCAGATAACCATTGTTTAGGTTGCAATCTGGTAATATCACTGAGGCATAATGATGAACTTCTTTTGTCTATAACATGGACAGTTATATATTTGGAATAGTTATTAAGTATCACTTATACAAAATAATAAGCACTTACTTGGAATCAATATTTATAAAAGAGCATAAAGGGATCCTGCATAGTAACAGTAGCTACACTGACTGGTAAAACCTGAGATTTGTAAGGAATTCTATCTGAAATAACTGTGTAGCTATTTTTGATCTTGGTATTTTACCTCATTGTCATCGACATGAAAAACTCCTCCTTTATCAAGTACTAGTGAAGTACAATATAAATCTCCTCACTCACCTCTTTGTGGTGAAGCTGCTGACTGTAATAGTTTTACTCTATCGGGTTATGCAAACTCTAATGACAGCTCAGGTCAAGCAGCTTCTGTTCATACCAATCAATTATTTGTATGTTTAGACTGCAATAAAAAGTTCAAGCATTATGCGTCTTTATATAAACATTCTGCTCATGTTCACAAAAATACATTGAAAAAGAGAGGATCCATAAAATGCATGGAACATGACTGTTTATTCACATGTGCCAGACTAAATGTACTGCAGGAACACTTAGTAAATGTCCATAACATTGATTTCAAAGAAGAGACTAGAAGATTTGACAGTGAGAAAGGTAATTTTAGTTGCCATGCATGTTGCTATTAGATTTTATAATTGTACATTTGTAGAGTTTTTAGAATGGAAATCTAAAGTTGAGAAGACTACAAATGTATATTATATAAAGAGTTCTGGCATGAAATTGTCAACCAAAAATAAATTTCAATACTATTATTGCAGCAGAAGTGGTTATTTCAACACAAGAGGTATGGGAAAGCGGTGCCTGAAATCACAGGGTACATCAAAAATTGATGCGTATTGTACTTCCAAAATTGTTCTACAATATTATGAAGATTGTATACAGGCCAATTTTGTAACGACACATTATGGTCATGACTTTTCAGTGGGGCATTTAAGACTATCGTTACAAGAAAGGGAAGCTATAGCAGGTCAACTATTGCAAGGGGTTAGTTTTGATCATATATTAGATAAAGTGAGGGACAATATTGGTCCAGATATAGCTCGAATTCACCTACTTGTAAAGAAAGACTTAAATAATATAGAAAAAGCCTTCAATATTCATGGATGGAAAAGGCATTCAAGTGACGTTATAAGCGTGCATTTGTGGGTCAAAGAGATGGAAGAAAAAAAAAATAGCCCAGTAATTTTTTATAAACAGCAGGGTGAGACTTTCGCTGATGTTGGTGTTAACCAAGGTTTAAATAAGGATGACTTTGCCCTAGTTATTCAAACACCAATTCAGGCAGAAGTCTTGCATTTATGTGGCAACAACAAAGTGGTTTGCATTGATTCTACTCATGGTACTAATGGATATGATTTTAAATTAATTAGTATTGTTGTTGTGGATGAGTTTGGGGAAGGTTTTCCTGTTGCATGATGCTTTTCTAATCGGGAAGATAAGATACTATTGATGAATTTTTTCAGTCACTTAAAGCTTCAAATTGGCTATGGTAAAAGATCAAATGAACCAAGTATCCTTATATCATATTCTTCGAACCTTGATGGAAGAAGTAGATGAAACTAAGTTTATAGAAGTATTTCACAGTGCAGTCAACTATATATGAAGACGAATGAAGGGTTTGAGCAATTTTTACAATATTTTGAGAATACATATGGTAACAGACATGAACAGTGGGCTCTTTGTTACAGAAAGGATGCAGGTATCAACACAAACATGTATACTGAATCATTTCATCGAGTTTTAAAGTATGTTTATATGAAGGGAAGGGTGAACAAACGAATGGATGCAATTATAAACCTGCTTATTAAATATGCCAGGGACAAAGCTTTTGATCGCCTAATTAAAGCTGAAAAGGGGAAATCTACAAAACATATTACCAGAATACACAAAAGACATGCAACAAGTTTGAATCTGTCAACTAACAGTGTCCATAAAATCAGTGAAAATAGCTGGCAAGTAAAATCGGTTTCTAGCCAATATGTCTACACATTGAAAAAAGAATGTGCAACATGTGAATTTAACTGTTTCATAAAATGTAAATTTTGTTCAATAATGTCTCCATAACTACTCGTGCAGTTGTGATGACTATATTCAACTTGGAACCATATGTAAGCATATTCACTTATTAGCACTTAGTATTACGGGAGCCAACCATAGCAGTGAGACAAGTATGTCAAGAATTAACCCTCCAGCAATTACTCTGTGCAATCCATCACCTGATAAGAATTTAAAAGATAGAATTTTGGAAAAATTAAATAGTGTATCTGGTTTTATTTCACAATGTTCCGAAATTAAAGAACTTTCCATTTTTGAAAATAAATATCTAACTTCTATGCTAAAATTTGTTGACTTGCACAAAAGTAAGAACATTAATAACATACCACCAAACAAGACACTTACGAAGCAAGTATTTTATTCCACTAAGAGAAAACGCACTTCAAAAGTGCGCTTAGGAAAACCAACAATAAATGAGAAATCAGAAATCTCATCTTTACTTAGCAAGACAAAGCTGAAAGATGAATAAGTGAGTTGCAATATTTGCACAATTTAAGTACAATATTATCAGTAAAATTCTTGTTCAGATATCATCCAAGTACTATGCACAAAGGAAGGTGTCGACTGGGCCAGTAGAGGCAATCAGATTACTATACAGTATATACATGATGAAACAAGTTTGCCAATTGAAGTTTTAAACTTAGCAGATGATCATCTACTCAAAGTACAACACCATTTTTGTGATGAAGCATTTGCATATCTACAGAAACAAGGTTGAACTAATCATAAGTTAGCTGTGTTACCATCATTATATCTGCTTTGAGGGAAATGTGGATGTGTAAATCATGTTGTAAATATGATTCCCATCAAGACATGATTGGATGTGATATTTGTGACAACTGATTTCACTGGTAAGGATAAATGTTTGATGTAACTCTTACCAACTATTTCTTTCACACAGGAAATGTGTGGGCTTGGATGCTGAAACGCCTAACAGCATAGCTGAGATTCAGTGGTATTGCCAACTTTGCATGAAAAGAGAAAAATCAACATAAACATTTTATTCTAACTTGTTGCTATAGTTGTAGAATGAAGCAATATGTATTTTATTTATCAACTTGATTTCTTATGTCACGAAAAAATATTGACATTATGGCCAAATCAATTTATCACTAATAAAAGCTTTAATGTATTTGATAAAACAGAGTTATTGTATTTAGCAACACCTAATACAAATTAAAATGATTTGCTAGCTACTACATTTTAACAAAAAGTAGCTACAAGTAAGTTTTTCTTACAAAATTGTATAAAAGGTGGAATAAATAATAATGTTAGTATCAAGCAGCAACTGTGAATAGAGTAGCAAATTGAAAATATTAGTAGTGACTAGCTACACTGACAAATCAATCTCAATTAGATAATGATTAGCTAGCTTATTCAGCTAATAATATATCGATAAAACAACAACAACAAAAGACAAAAAAAACAACACCAAAAACTATCTTTATTTATCACAGCTTGAAAATGTGAATAGGTTAATTAGTGTAATAGCTGAAATAAAAAAAACACATTATTGTTTTAACTTTGGGAGAGAGATTTTACAGAAGTAATTGTTCTTTAGCTATTACCTTTAATGCTAAAAACTACGCACATCAAAATTCAATTTCTTGCAAGGTCAAAGGTTATAGGTTTAAAGTTCGTGGCAATGATTCCTGACTGGCAACTATTCCGTACGTGGCAATGATTCCTGTCCTTAGCCGCTTCCGTAACTCTTCATACTCAATAGTAGTCTGGCGTTGCCGACCCTTTACCCTCTATTAATACGGAAGGGGGGAGGGAAAGGGTCTGGTAACAGTAGTATCATAGACTTGTTCGAGCCGCCACAGTATAGTGGCGGCGGTTAATTACCTTAGAATCCCTCGTGGGTGGATAAATGACGTCATTTTGTGCAATGTAAGCACACTGCCCATGGTGGAAGAAGAAGGAGTATAGAATGGAGTCTAATGCCGAACTGAAAGCGCTAGCATCATGTTCAGCTGGAAAGTTGGGGTACAGGAAGTTGAAGGAACATCAATTGCAAGTGATTCTTGCTTTTGTGGAAGGGAATGATGTTTTTGGAGTCCTTCCAACTGGCTATGGAAAAAGCTTATGTTATGCTATTCTTCCTGACCTGCTGGACTCACTGCTACAACCAGCTGAACCTCCAATAGTAGTGGTGGTAACTCCTCTGACGGCTATTATGGATGACCAAGTACGTTTATAACAATTTCATGAATGTATTGAGCAAAGTATTTACTTCTAGCTAGATCTAGCAATTAGGTCTATTTGAAAGTAATTCCATTTCACAGGTGAAAGGGCTTTCATCCAAAGGACTCCATACTGCCGCAATTCATGGAAATGCTACTGAGGAAACAAAAGAGGGAGTAAAAAAAGGAGCTTTTGTCCTAGTTTTTTTTACTGCAGAGTTGCTACTTGAAAGCAAAAGATGGAGGCGTTTATTGCAAACCGACCTGTATGTCAGGAGGCTCAAAGCTTTTATTGTTGATGAAGCACACTGTGTGAAGAAATGGTAAGTTTTTTTGTTTTTTTTAAATACAAAATGAGTTACTGGATTTTTTTATTACACTTATAGGGGAGAAACATTTCGAAGTTGTCTTCTTCGAATAGGAGAGATTCGGAGTATTATTCCTGAAGGAGTACATATTATGGCTCTTACTGCAACAGCAACTAATACTTTAATGTTAAGTGTGGCTAATGCGCACACCAATTACAGTTGCTATGTCACCAAATAAGCCTAATTTAATGTATCCTGTGTCATCATTTTCTACAATACCAGAAACATTTAAACCTATTTTGTCTAGATTGAAGCAAGAGAAAATTCAGATGCCTCGTATCATTATTTATTGTTTACGGCTGGAAGAATGTGCTGATTTATATATATACTTTAAGGAGGGACTTGGCGAGAACTTTACAGAACCAGCTGATTCTCCTGATCTATCAAGGTTCAGATTAGTTGAAATGTATACCAGTTGCACTGATCAAGAGGTTAAAGATGAAATTCTGGCATCATTTAAATCCACCACTGCGCCGCTCAGAATTGTATGTGCTACTGTAGCATTCGGATTAGGAGTGGACTGCCCTGATGTTCGGCAGGTGATCCATCTTGGAGCACCAGTGGATACCGAGTCATACATCCAGGAAAGTGGACGAGCTGGAAGAGATGGCAATGCTGCTCTTGCTCTTTTTTTAAAAAAGAAGCATGGAATGCCTACTTGCAAGGGAATGAGAGATTACCAACAAAATGCAAATATTTGCAGAAGAGACTGTTTATTTCATGACATACAAAACTACGAAAACATTCATTTAGGTTCACTGTGTTTGTGTTGTGATATATGTGCTAAAAAATGTGATTGTGGCTTTTGTTCAGAGAGATGTGTACCATTTACTTTTATTTAATCATATGATGATACCACAAGAAACAAGTCAGTACAAATCAATCAAAAACTAACGCGATCAACAATGTATGCTTTGATTGCATCAAAACTCTTTTCATAGAGTGGATGACGTGGCTTAGGAAAAGAAAAGTGAGCTCTACCTGGAATTTCTTTAAATGATGTTGAAAGTTCCTTGAGTAGTAAGGAAAGGTCAGTATCCATACTAGCAATTCTATGATTCCCAGATGTGTTCCCAACAGTTGTTTCAGCATCAAAAGTATCCATTATTGGTCCCAATAAACCAAGTACCCTGCCAGCTGTTGTTATTAGCCTTTGGAGTCTTGTTTGCTCCCAAACCGTTCAAAGACATTTTAATCAGTCTATTTAAGTGTTCCATATGCAAGTCATTGGGAATGTTGTGACCAGGTAAACCACGACTATTGATAAACCTGCTCCACAATAACTCAGCAGACTGTCGTGGTGACAGTGTAAAGGCATGTTGAACCAAAAAATGTAAGCTTTCAAGGGCATAATTCCTTCTTCCTGAACTAAAAAACATAGGAAGTAAATATCTCCAACATCGAAGAACACGATTGCCATCACCTTCCCTAATTCCATCACTAAATTCCAAGTAAAAGCATCCAAGGCTAAGCAAATTACTTGCGTACATGAATACTTTGTCATTGGACTGATACTTAGATGTAATGTTCAACTGGATACTTGCAAACTTTTCTACTACTGCAATGCACACCTTATGTAAGATTTCTTTTCTTCGCTCTTTCGACTCCATCCAAATTTCTTCTGGATTTTGCAGTAGCTGATGTGATGGGATATCTTTCACATTCGTCATTCCCAACTCTTCCATTGCTGCAGTGATTATATGGCTGTTTATTACTAAGACAAAGAAGTCATCACAAGCATTGAAATTTTTCAATGGATCAGACACAACATTGACTCTGTTAATAGCATTCCGAAGCTGATACAGTGTACCATGGTCTGCAGAAGACTTCGTACTATAAAAGTATTTCCATATCAACTACAAGAAACAAAAAAATAAATAAATAATATTTCACTACAGGTGGGGGGGGGGAGGAGGACATGGCTAAATGATACAAAATAGGCAGTGCTGCAAATTAAACTAAAATTGAGATTAATAACTCAGTGTAGCCAAATAGACAATTAGCTATTCAACACCACTCATAGAGTGACAGGTTAATAAAAACAAAACGAAAAAAGTTTCCACTTACACTGAGAAAGTTAGCCTTAGCATGCCAATCCTCTATGACTGGAATTAGGCCAGATAGCTTCTTTGTGTCACTTTGGCTGTTGACTTTACCCTTTCTTGCTCCTCTACCTCTGGCTACTGTTAGCTGATCTCCACCAAAGAGGACAGAATGAAGTATGGCTTTTTCCTTCACTGTCATTTCTCCTGTACTGATAGTCTTCCTCTCCTCAAAAGTAAGTGAGGGAACATACTGATAAAGATGTGTCATGATTTCAATCATATCCTCACTTTTATTCTCATTCTTGAGAATAACACCAAGAGGAACCTATGAGTTAGAGATATGCATAAAAATATATAGAATAAAATACTGTGAAATTCTTACTATACAAGATTTGCTGGACATCTCCTCGTAATACTGATGTTTTATATGCCAATTCACCACGCCATCAAAAGAAAATTTAAAAAAATCTATATATTGCACAAGAACTCTGGATACAAGTACAGCAATATTATTTTTCAAAACCACATCATCATCATGAGATGGTAAAATAGACTTTGCTACATCTTGTGTTGTACTGCTTGCATTATCTGGAGGTACATCAGACAGTAATGAAGTATCAATTCTGTTTTGTACCGCATAGCTGTGGAAATAATGGAGAGACGAATTTCTTTTCTCCTTTTGCATATACCTGGCTCGTACTGTTTTATCAATGTTGTCTCCACACAATCTATATCCATAGCATGAACTTTTGTTGTTGTCATCCATTTTTGTGATGTTAATGGGCTCTTCCAGTACTGTGGGTGGACCAGCTACGAATACAGGATCATCATATTCATCTTCATCATCACTAGAAGATTCTTCGGAGTTGTCAGCATCTTCTTCATTTCACTCAGCGAATGACTAATTTGAGCATAATATATCAGAGGCTACTTCATTGTCGCTGCTACTACTGTCACTCTCACTGCTGTTGCCATCAGTGTCACTGCTACTATTTCGACCCTTGTTATCTTCCTTGAAATCTAAATCTTCCATATCGGCATAACTCTAATGATGGGGCTTTTCTCTGAAGTGCTGTCCTCCTACGTTAAGAAAGCATGTAGATTTAAAAAACATGAAGAAATGATTTGTTGAAATAGCTTACTTTACTCTGCAAATGCAACTTTAATGCATCACACCATTCCAATACTAATCCATCATGGTTCGAACCCATCTCAGATAACAGACGAAGAAGTGACATATGTGATACCGTCAAGTTTAGCTTCTGGAGACGCTGATATACCTATATATTTTTACATAATATTAAGTCATAAAGTAATATTCCCCTATTTTATTAACATACCTGCTTTCCACAGTGCCCATTGTACAGAATCAAAGTGATTATTTTCTGGACAACGTTCATTCTCAAGTATCGAAACTTAAAAAGAATTGCTGCACATAAGTAAACCGTTGGTACCCTGTTATTTCTAGGAACTTTAGTCTTTGTACAGGCAAGAAATATATTGACTAAGTATGGTGCATGTGTTTGCATTTCTTCCATGACTGAGCTCCATCGAAATTCCTTTAAACTCTTGGTATTTCGATTACGTAAAACAGAACACACAGTATCAGAACACATATTTCTAATATCTTCGCGAAGCAAACGTCCAATTTTGTCAAAAATATAGCTTCGTGTTATATTATCATTGAAGCACTCCTCTACTAATGCCTTCTTACTTCCTCGTGCAATACATTTCCCCATATGCCTGCGGCGTGGTGTCAGTAAGGGATAATGCTTTGTAGCTGATTGGTAAGCTATGTCAACCTAACATTCATAAAATAATATTTAATATACATATTTATATATATATATATATAACTTCATATTTACTACAACTGTGGGTGATCCAGAGCCCTGTCCAGTTGTTTCAGGCGAAACCAATTTTCTAGGAAAATTGGGACGATAACATCTTCTCTTCCTTGTTGGAGTGGAATCGGAAGTAATACCACTACTACTGCTGGCCAAGTTTCTGGAGCAAGTTGTTACAGGACATAGTTTCTCAACAGGCAAAGCTAAGTTTGCTCTAAGCTGACTAGAAATCTTGCATAATTTTTCAAAATTACGAAAACATTTCTTACACATTTTGCCTGGATTTTCTGGGTCTCTGAATACCTGATAGTAAGGAATGCCTTGAACCTGTAGTTCATTACTTATCAGAATTTTCCACTCTGCAAAAACACTCTCTCTAGATCCAGAACCTGAAACAGAATCAGAACCTAGCTTCCTTCTTTCCCTGGACACTTGTAGGTCTTCCCCACAGCCTAAACAGAATTCGCGGTTTACCTCCATCGCCTTTCAGAGTGGTGCGGATCGTTATAATTTAATTAAATTCCTGTAGAACAAGTCTATGATACTACTGTTACCAGACCCTTTCCCTCCCCCCTTCCGTATTAATAGAGGGTAAAGGGTCGGCACGCCAGACTAACTCGCTAGAGGTTGACTGTGTGTAAGCATTTCCCTTTTCACTTATTATTATTATTATTATTATTATTATTATTATTATTATTATTATTATTATTACTATTATTATTGCATGTTTTATTACTATTATAATTATTATTATCACAAACTGTATAATTATGATATTAATAGTGTGACTTGGGGCAATAGAAAGCATGTATAGCTGTTGAAGGTTTATACACTGACCAGTGATGTAGCCTAGTGAATGAAAGATAGATACATTCAAACAAGTAAATGGAAGAAAAAGTTCTATTTACATTGCTGACCTGCTAACAAGGAGAACATAATATGTACACATAAATACTGGGCCCCCCCCCCCCCCCCCCCCCCCCCCCCCCCAGGAAACATAATTTTTGTAAAAAAAAATTTTTTTTTACGGCCGAGAATAAAGAGAGAGCTATGCAGACACAAGTTCAAGTTCTAATCAAGAACTTGAACTTGTGTCTGCATGGCACCTCTTTATTCTCGTTGTTTCTGGAAACTACGCCTAGGAGAACTTGTAGAAAGCGCCCTAAAGGGTTCCTTGGCACTCAGTGGCAACAACAGTCACCTACTAAACAAGAAGGATGGATTCAGAGGCTACCCGTCCCTTGGTGAGTAAGACTAAATTATTTAGCTCACCACCTAGGTCTATAGTAGTCTCGCGGGCCAGACCCTTTACTAGGTCTATAGGGTTTACTTCTGGGAGCTCTAGTGCTCTATTGCCCCAAGAAATAGTAAATCCTCAATTCCATTGTCAGACAATAGTTCTGTAGCTCTCCCTGATGCTGGTTCAACTGAAGCAGATAATATTATATACTGGGCATTAGGCTAATGAGAATGGCGGTGATGAGTCTAGGAATGACATGGCAGAAGCAAATGAACTTGACAATGCAGAGTCAGATCAAAATGATGATGCAGAGTCAAGTGAAAATGATGATGCCAAGTCAAGTGGTTCAGAGGAGGAATCCTCTGAGTCAGATTCTGAGGCTAGTTGCAGTATTATTTCAAAACTACATTTTCCCAAAGTGGTCATACTTCGGTACATCATAACTTACTCTCACTATGTTTTTATTCTTATGTTTATATATCATCTTAAAGCTCATATTCTACTCTTTAAAATAAATTGATATACTTTTTCAAAAAATTATTTTTTTCTTCAGTTATGCAAGTTTTTCTAAAAAAAAAAAGAATTTTTGGACATTTTTGGACAAAAACAATTATAAAAAAATAAATAAGGAGAAATTCCAAAAGTATCAATTCAATTATGAGATAAAAGTATACTGAATGTGTGAAAAAAGTTTGGAGTGTTGAGGATCATGTCTGATGGGGGTAACATCGTACCGAATAGGTAAAGGAGGGTGAGTGGACGATGAAACCGATCACTTTGGGTGGGTGGGGCCAAGTTGATATATCTGTAGTTCATCTTGAAGATGATGTTTTACTCATCATTTTAAGACTTGAAGTATGAAAAAATACACATGGATGACTGAGTTATGACCAAATAAGCAAAACACCCAAAAATGGTTCCGGCCCCCCTTAAGAATATTGTATTGCTATTCTTGCTATTTCACAGTTTAGCCAACTGTAGCTACCCTGCTTGAAGGTAGTTGCATCTCAAACTTGGGGTTGTAGACAGCCATAAATATAGTTTATTTATAATCAGCATATTCTCACGTACTTTAGTAGTTGTAAGTTGCATATTGAATCTACTTCTAATTCATTTAGATCAGCTTGCTATTTCCGTTGATTTTGATTATAAATGTAAATTAGGTAGGTGAAGATCAATAAGAAGTTTAGGATATATTATTGCAAGTGCTAACATTATGCATGAGGTGCGTGACGCTATTGAGTTGAAGTAGCTAGAACAACCATTGCTAGCAGTTAACAACGGTGTGTAGATAGTACCTTTGGTAAGTACATATCCTTTAGTACAATCTGTACATATTCATTGTTGTAATACGAGTGTAGAAGATGATCGCAACTATCACAACATTTCGTTCCATTGTCTAGAGCTGAGTAATGAGGTTCCGCAAAACAACCCAGCAGATCTAGTGTCAATAAACTTGCATGTTTCCATCCCTCAATCAGAACTGTAGCACCATTCTCACCAATATTGTTTTGTGAAATATTTAATTTCTGCTAATATTTACAGTTCTTCATTACATCGGTCAAAGCATGTACACCTTCATATGTGATAACATTTTTTTTCAAATTCAATATTCTTAGGCAAGTACAGTTTGTAAGTCCTTTGGCTAGACACGCTGCACCAAATGAGCAAATACTATTCCGACTAACATCCAGTTCTACTAGCTGCGTGTAGACCATAAGTCTATTGCTGAGACTTGTAATACCTCCGACATCCAATTGGTTACCACGAAGATTAAGTGTTTGTAAAGTATTTCCACACAAAACTTCTACAATTTCAGCTACACCTTCTGAATATAGACTGCACCAGGACAGATCAAGATGTTGAAGCTGATGGTTGTCCCTAATCACCCGATTCAAAGCAGCTATGCCACCCAACTTAATGCCATTTTCTCTTAGTCTCAGTTCTAATAAATTAGTGTGATTTTTCAATCCCTCTGCTATAGCCACTGCTCCACTATCACCAATGTTATTACAACTGAGATTTAAATGGCACAGTTTTCTACATTGTATTAATACTTTACCAAGAATTTGTGCATCGCTGAAACCAAGTCGATTATAGGATAAATTTAAAGAGAATAGGTTCTCCCACAAATTGCAATGGGAATATAATAAATCAACTCCATCAGAACCTATCATGCACCCAGACAAATTTAAAGAGGACAGCTTGAAACAAGTATCAGTGTGTAATAAAATACGATGAAAATGATTGTATGGTAATACCAGACTATGTAATGACTTGAATCTGACCAGGCAATCACGAAAATCATTTTCAGAAGTGGAACTACTACCAAAAGTGCTGTACTTTAAATATTGAACATTAGTTGCCAGATATTTCAAAATACTGAACACAATAGGCACAGTATCATCAAGAATATCACCACATTCCATTCCAATTACTTTTCTCACATATTCTTGGTCAGCTACCAGAGCTGCAATGTTGGAAATATTGTCATCAGTTAATTTTAAAGCTGGTAAATTCCCACAGTATAAAGCACTCTTTAAAGTTTCTAAGTCCACTACACTAATGCTATCCCACGATAAAGTGAAATTCATTTCTCTTACTCTAGTTCTGGCTCTATTCTCTAAGACTTTCTCAATACCTTTTTCTGTAATATATACATTATGAAGGTAAAGGTCTAGGTTAGGTAGACTCTCTGTAGCTGTAGCTACAGCTACTGCTCCGATATCTCCTATGTTATTCCCCTGCAAGTCTAGTCTTCTCAGATTGCTAGCATGAACCAAAGCACTTGCTAATGCTGTGGCTCCAGAGTCACCGATGCAGTTACACTGAATGGAGACCTCCTGTATGACACTACATCTTGATAGGCAAGCAGATAATGATACAGCTGCTGAGTCACCAATTCTGTTAAAATCAAGAACTAGCTTTTTCAAGACTGAAGGGTTCAAATTGATAGCTAGTATATCTGCTCCTTCATCACCAATACAACAATTAATAAGAATTGCCTCAGAAAAAACCCGCCATCTTTTAACAGACATAAAAGGAACTGTCCTGCAGTTGTACAAGTGTAGCCATGACAACTGTACCTGGCAACCAAGTGCACTGTAAAGTATCTTATTCCACACAGTATAGTTGACAGTATAGTCCCAGTGAAGTGAACAGATTACATGTGTTAATCTAAGACTGCCAAATTTACACAGTTTTAAAACTTCTTCAGGATGAGAACAAGGAGGTAGAAGTGGCAGGCTAATTTTTAAAGTCCGAAGTTGAGTAAGTGTTACTTCTCTGGTAAGGCAATGTATTTTGAACATGCTAAGTTTTACACCAGTTAAATCCAGCTCTTCTATGAAAGATAACTGACTCAGTAAACTATTCAAAGCAATAAATAATGAATTGTCACTAATACCAACTTTTAAACTCTTGATGGACTCAAGTTTGACACGAGTAGTCATTGAAGCGAACAACTTAACTCCTTCACTGTCCCACATGCAATCAGTCAACGTTATACTTTTAACTCGTTGTGTTGAATTAGATATGACATGTCCTAGAGCAATAAAGTCTGTAGAGCTAATTACATGGTGTTCAAACTCTATGGCACCATTTCTGATTGCATAATCACACAGCTCTACATGCTGGGACTCAAAGGCACATTGAATGTTATATAATAATTCCTTCTTTTCAAAAAAAAGTTTTGCTATACCTATTGTATTCCTGCCACTTGGTTGAATTAACCCACAAAAAAACTTCCAAACTTTGTGCAAGTTCTTATTATCAATTAGCTCCAGATTTTCTAACTGACTTCCATGAATATAGTAGGCTGCTAGAAATTCTTGAAAGGTAAGATGATGGAAAGTGTAGAGATCTTCGCTACCATACTGATCCCAAGTACGCTCTACTGTTAATAGTCCTAAGACTAAGTTATTTGTGAAAGAAATCCGAGAATCACTTTTGCTGATAACTTGCTGCGAGTTCATAGTCATATCAAAAGCAAGTTCACATACAGAATAAGTTCTTCTCCTCTCCACTCAAATCCTTTAGAGATTTAATCCGTATATTTGTGCCGTGATTTTCATACTGTGTCTTGTGCCGCAGTATAGTAGCTATAGTAAACTGCTCGTAGATGAGTGTTTCTCTATGTGGAATATTTCCTTTAAGCTCATTGAATAAAAAGCATATCATAGCTGCATGAATTGGCAAGTAACACATGTGAAAAACATTGGGATGCTGATTTAAAAATGCTTCTATTTTATAAACCAGGCTGGAATCTTTAAAAGGATAAGTTCTTACATAGCTGTAGATTTGATCCTTAGAAAACCCAATGACTTCTATGCGTGCTTGACAAATCTTTTTTAAACTGTCTGTGGCCACAGGGCGTGATGCTACGATAACCATTGAGAGAGGAAGCAATGCCCTTATGTTGAGCAACTCATCAATTATCAATTTTTTCTTAGACTCAATAGGATACTCATCTAACCCATCTAGTATAAAGCATGCCCCCTCTCCTTTACATTTCCTTAGGTTATGCTCAATATCCTTACTAAAAACCTCCCCATAAAATATCTGAAGTATGTCCAGTAAACTCTTGTCTCTTCCATTAACATGCAGTAATCTAAGAGTTACTAGAAACACCATTTTAGCTCTTTGCAGAATTTTCTTCCCTGCAGCCCAATCCCTAGTAATTTTGTGAACTAAGGTTGTTTTCCCACTACCTGGACGACCTTCTACTAAAACTAAAGATCCTTCTCGATACTCTTTGAACACTTTCTCATACTCTGTTACTTCCTTGCTCTCCAGAATATCATCCATATCCCCACGAATAGTATAATAGTCACATTTACTCTGGGCTTTCTGCCTGATAAGAACTAAATTAATACATTTAGGATTTCCTACAGGGGGCCACGAACTTTGAGGCACTGCTCTCTCTGTAACGGAATAATATTTTAACAATTCTTTTTTATCAGGAGGATATATGATCTTAAGATAAAGTTCATTACTATATAAGGTCACACCGCCATCATTAAAAGTACAAGAATACATACCTTCATTACACTGACTGGCTCTGTTGATGTAAAGTATATTACTACATACGCCAGAAAAATCAGCTCCATCCAGTAAAATCTCTCCGTCTTTACTCCACTGATAAGACTTCCCTTCTTCATTGCCACCACTAACTAGTACTTTAAGTAGTGTGGACTTACCTTCACTTACTTCACAGCCAGAAGTACAAGGCAATAATATTTCTTGAACAAGAAGTGAATGTGATTGACTAAATTGGCTATCTAATTCTAACATTTTGCAAAGACAGACTCTTTCAAGTTCCTTTAACAGAACACCACAAACAGTTTGTGTTATACCTTCCAGTCTATTTACAAGTCCTCCAAGTCTGTCAGAGACCTGCTTATAATTAATGGCTCTTATACGCACTTGTTGAATTAAGAAACTTAGCAATGTCTCTGGGGTCACATGATCCTGGTCAAGGGAAATGAATTTGTCATATATATCCGCAGATATGACTTCAGATTGTAACAAAACATTCGAAAATTCAATAAAATTCACTTCTATCAGAGGAAGCTTCAAGACTACTAGGTAAATGTAATCAGTATATTTAGTTTCACTGCCTCGACTAATGCAACAGGAATATTTCCCTTCTGCACTCTGGCTAGCTCTGTTGATATAAAGTATATTACTGTGCACATCAGAATAATCAACTCCATCAACAAAAGGAAGACCATTTTTACTCCACTGGTATAATTCACACCCTCTGTTCCCTACTTGTACTTCGAGCAGTGTGGACTTGCCTTCTGTTACTTCAGTGTCATAAGATTGATACTCTATGACTAGACCACCATCAAAATGTGATGTATAGGAAGTCGAAGGAAAATTTTTATGAGTTAAAAATGAATCCAATTTTTGTGACACATCAGACATCTGTACAATGTCACCATCTAATGCTGTCTTCAGACTATATATAGTGGTACTCTTAGCTTTTTTGTATTTGCCTGATATCCATGCAGAGAGAAGTTTAGATAACCTCAAAGGATTGTTCCCAGCACTTCTGCATTCCTCCCTCACATATTCAGGAAGACCTAATGCTATACCAATCTCCTCCCACTTGTGGCTCCCTGCCACTATTAGATTAACCAGGAGTGGGATATCTCTGGAAGTTAAAAACACATCACTTATTTGTCTTGCCCCCTTATCATCAACACTGTTCTTAGCCATTTCCTCTTCCATTGTTCTACACACCATTTCCACTTCTCCTCTCAGTCTACATAGGACCTTAACTAGCCTACTAAACAGACTGTTATCTTCCTTGATTTCTGCATATACTTGCTGGAGTAAGTACCTGACCTTAATCTCTTGTTCCAGGTGGTCTTGATTGGGGTCCAGGTAGGTAAACTTCTCATTGGCTCCTCTAGAGAAAATTCTATTTTTCAGTAGATCCTTGGATAATTTAAGAAGGTCGATGTCTGCCAGTGAAGACTCGAGGTCTGTCTGGTGGTTTAGCAGTACTTCCATTAGCGACGACATCACGTTAACCGCCCAACTAGAAGGACGCTAAACAACGAGTAGTATATTGAGAGAAGGGTGCGGCAGACAAAAATAACGCAGTGGGGGAGAAAACACGCAAAGAATGTGAGTTTAATTGGTGGGTGGAGCCTGTTACCACGTGAATAAAGTCACCGTCGTTTGATCACGAGCGAAGAGGCGCACCCAGACAGAAGAACGATTGAGTTCTCTTGCTCTAATACATATGAACTATGAAACTAGCATTGATGTTAATGAAGTATGTAAATCTTTTTTAGAGAAAAACCCAAGACGAATGCAATCAGTCAGTTTGCTGTAAAGCTAACAATTATTATAACTATTTTTTTTGTTGTTTGATAATATTTTACAATTAAAAATATACTTTGGTTTTATTGATTTGGTTTAATATAAATTAGATAGCTAAATAACAAAATGAGTGGGTAGCTAAAGCTAAAATTGAAATGAACAAACAATAGGAAATAGCGTTGGAAATTAATTTATGCATTTTTTTTCCATCAAAAGGGCACATTCTCTTCCATGTAGTCCAATTCGCAGCCATGCCCGTGAGCCCCCCCTTTGAAATTTCTGGCTACGAGCCTGTAGCACAGGCCCTCCCCAGATTTCGATAGGGGGTCCTGCTCTTCCAGATTTTTGCCTAGCAATAAATTTATTTTTAGTTGGTTGCAAATCCACTTCTGTACAGGCTGAATAAAGCTGTGCTAATCAGTCAGTCTCAGCAATTTTGGTGTCATATTTTACAATGGCTACCAAACAATGTTATCTATCTATCTTTTGCAGCTGGTCAACCATATGAAGTAACCCATGCATCTTGTGATGGCATTAAGAAAAAACAACAACAGGGGGTAAGTTCTGCCAGTTATAAACTGAATGATACATACAAAACATATGTGCTTTGCACTACAACCTTTAAAACTTATTGTTACTTTCTTTTGTTGCAAGTACTGTATAGCTAAAGGTTGCTTCCAGGATATCAAATACTAGAAATATCTAGCTGTCACAGAAAAATTTGTAATGGAATAATATGATTAATCATATATTCATTTTGTTTATAGAAGTTATGCAGGAAGTGATGTATAAGTGTGACGTTTACTTAGCAACAGTTGCTACGTCGCCATTTTGAGTGGCAAAACGTCGAGTGGCACGCGGCGTATTCTAGGCTAATAATGTCTTCACCTGGCTTTTCAGCTTATTATTTCTCATTGGACGAAGCTTAAATGCGGTACAGGGAAAAGCTATCTAAGCTGGAAGCCTGAAGACCCTTACCTCAGTTAAAAGGAAGGATTTATTGAAGATCCTTGGGATAAATATGGCCTGAAGTATCCAGATATATTTTGGTACCTCATTGAATAGACTAGTAAGTATACTGGTGAAACGTTGAAAGCTTATAAAAGTCTTGATTCCTACATCTATTTTATTAATGGTTAGGTAGCTAACGTTAAGGGTGTAGCAGTATCAGGTTCTGATTCCCACTTAGTAATGTGTTCAGTGCGTCACTCACAAAGGCTTACAGTACCTCCACCAACTCCTTTGTTCAATGAACTATTTGGATGAACTCTTCATAACAATTGCATTTATTAAATCAATTGAACTAATCAAGCCTGGGCTTCTACCTGACCTTGTTGGTAAATGGTTCACCAAGAAGCAACGGTAATTTCAGCACATCCGTCTTCTAGCTTTTCTTCTGATTGTGACCATGGAAGGTCCCGTTAGATTATGGTGCTACTGCAGGAAAGCAGAGTCTGGAAAGATGATCTGCTGTGATAATAGTAACTGCCCAACAGAATGGTTTCATACGACTGAAGTGCCTGAAGATGAAATGGATTCCCAAAGGAAAGTGGCTATGTCCATCCCGTCATCGCATGGGGAAAAAGTTGAAGTCTAAGTAAATTCTGTTATTGTACAGTTCATTAGCTATGTTTTTTGGAATAATTTTTCCCCCCAACCAAATATTATAAATTCACATTTCATTATTTAACAATGTAACAACAAAAAATTGGGAATGGTTTTAATTAAGGCGAAACAACTAATGGACATAAATTACCTAGTGCACAACTTATAATGACTAGCTATTTTATCTTTTGGACTAGAACATTCTTTTTACTGGTCATAATAAAGTTAATTGGTGTTGTTGATTCAAATGTACTGTACTTTTGACAAAGTAGGCCTATGACTCGTTCAACATGAATTAAACTCTTGACAGTTGACGAGAAAAATCTAGTTCAATTTTTGTCAGCTGTGGTTTTCCACCAGTAAATGGTGGAAGCTCGACACAGCAGAGACCAGCACTTTCATGAATATTAAAAGCACTATCTGCTAAAACAAGTTCACCTGGAAATCTTCATATCTTCTTTATCTACTTCATTATCCCTGTGTGCGGTTCACAGTAACCTCACTGTGGGGTCGCCAGGAGATCCGCAGTTTCCAGGGACACTCGCACTTGGTAGCAGCCAAAGTCGCTGCCACCAGAATGCTCAATCTGAACTCTCGCCGCAGCTAGCGCTCAGACGACGAATCGATACACTAGGTTTTAGTTTAATTGAACACTAAAGAGCATGAGGCAAAGTCAGAGATTAAATAGAAAACTAGACTCCGCCCCCTACCCACGACATAAAACTTACAACGTGGCATGAAGCAACAACTCCACACAACATGACCAAACACGGCAATACAATAATCCATCGCAAACACACGAACACATGATTAGTTCTGTTAATGCAAACACACAAACATACAACTCCACAACATCACATACGCACAACACATAATAATAGTTATTTCTGTTCTCTCTCTCCTTCTCTTCTGTCTCTCAAGTTCTCTTCTTCATGTGGGCAGCGCCCACACTCACCATTTCCATTATCACAGAGCTGTACCTGGCTTTTGGCAGCTTCTAATATTGCTGTGTCTTCTCTTCTTCTTTTATTCACTTCAGCACTCCTTTTAAACCCATGCCATCGATATCTTTCCGTTTTAGAGGGCTTGTAATGTGTGCAAACACTTACGATATGACAGGAGACAAGGGATAGTTACATTGATATAGTTTATGTACAAAATGATCGCTACATAGCCAAGTGTACTCATTAGCTTGGGTCTTTCCAGCCTACAACCGCTATCAATCATAATCGTCCCTGTTCATCTTCAGGGAATGTAACACCATGCAGAGCCTTTTTTAAAGCAGTTTGTACAACCAACGGCACAGAAGCTCTTCACTATTGCCACTCAAAATGGCCGCGTGTAGGGCATGTACATTTATTACGTCACTTCCTACACAACCTCTATTATATAGCAGATGGCTGGAGAAAGAAGTATTTTTGGGTGTTGAGTAATTTTTTTTTCTGCTCATCTTAATTTTTTTTCATTTTGTTCCTCTAGATTCTCATTGTTATGATTCAATGGTGTGGTAAGTATATCATAAATCTTGTTAATTCCAATGCCATTTTTTTTCACCATTAGCCAGAAAATAAAACCCCCAAATATAACAGCTATATGCTAAATATATGCACAGTAATGTGATATATATCGCCAATTTTGGACAAGTTTGGTGAGTTTCATAGTTTGGAGACTGCAATTCATACATATAAAGTAGCTATTGAATGTTAAAAACGTATTTAATATTGCTTATCTATGTCTCCACAAACTTGGCGAAGATTGGGAGCAGTTGCTTCATTCACAGTCAGTACTCTAGCTTTACAGTCAGTACTCTAGCTTTACAGTCTATCTCCAGTCTGAGGAGATTCTTTGGCATTTCTTTTCTGACTCTTTTCCATTCAAAATGTTGATATTTATTGGTTGTGACAATATTTATTATTAGCCATAGCTAAATATTTTGCCTGGATAAAATCTGGCTGAGCTATATCTGAGACATTTCACAGGAGCTCTGAAGAGTGATTTTCGCTGGCTACTAAATTAGTTTCGCAGTGAGCTAGGGAGAAGGACAGTCTGTCTGACCCTATAAACATTCTTGTTGGCAAAAATAACTTGCCTTTCCTCAAGACATTTATTAGTCTCTAATAACTCACTGAGAGCTAGCTACAAGGTTGTCTTTCTCAAAGTGGTGAAACTATTTTTGCTGGAAAGCAACATTGAATAAATAGTTGCCAAAGTTTTCATCATCCACTTTAGAATAGGTATTCAAGTTATAATGAATCACATTTGTCTCTGTGACCCATAACGGTAATCAGGCAATTCTATTTCTTTGAATCAATGGCGACACAATGATAATCGCATCTTCTAATAAATGATTCATCACTTTGAACAGCCTTTCAAGGTTCAGCGGTGTAGTTGTGGTTACCCTACAACTGCAGACAGTTCTACTGTGGAGTCGTCCTATGAATCACACATGAAACATCATGTTACCACACATGTGAGAAGGAATAGAGCAGTTCAATTTATCATTGATCATTCTAGATATCAGCTCTATATAAGGACATCCTTTGCACCAGAGTGTAGAGTTATCCAACATGTGATTCAATACAAAGTAGTCATCAGTTCTTTGGAGTATTTAGTTATATAATACAATGTCCTCTGGCAGTATTTGGGGAGGATCAATTAGAATGAGATCCAGCTTACGATACCAAAAGGGGGGATGAAAGTAGTTTTTCCAAAAAGATTCTAACAATAAAGTATTGTTAACTTTCTGATTCGCCAAATAGTTCTTGATAAGTGTGTGGAAAAAATATACATTCTTTCGACTAAAAGACTTTCTTATTTCAATTAGTGACGCACGTGCCATTTGTGGAAGACATTTCTCTACGTGAAAAATGGTTCCTGCCATGTATTTTCTGAAAGAACATGCTGAACTTTTTCCAAACTAAAATAGTCGCCACTTCGTAAGAGGAACAGACTACTCAATTTACATTGTGCTCGTTTGTTTTGAAATATACTGTGATATTTCCTAAAAATTCGAAAGGCTTCATTAACCGTCTCAAAATCTGTTTTTACATTAACTATTTAATTCTCTGGCAATTCTATTAGCTTTTTAGTATTAGTTTTATCATACAATTTAGTTCCAAATAAAGCAATTGAGAATACCGACAATAATCAGAATTTATGATGTATCGCAATCTCCGATGTATTTTACGTGATTTTTTTCTTGACATTATGCAGAGATTGTCCAACTAAAGGAGTGACCTGATTCGATCTTAGATGGTCATCTTTCTGGCGTGTCCTTGGCTTTACCTTTACTTCTGCTGGAGTGGAACATTTTAAACCAGCTACACTGGCATCTGATCTGTTTCTTTGTTCTCCATCAAGTTGTGTTGGTTTCTTAGGGGCCATTAAATCACCCACAGTATAGATGTATCTCAGCTAGCTACCTTACCTTTATACGAAACCTGTGCTTTTATTGCATTATCAGTATTTTGCTGCCAATTCTCTATCATCTAGTATTTTGCTGCTAATTCTCTATCATCTAGTATTTTGCTGCTAATTCTCTATCATCAGTACTTTGCTGCTAATTCTCTATCATCTAGTACTTTGCTGCTAATTCTCTATCATCTAGTACTTTGCTGCTAATTTTCTATCATCTAGTATTTTGCTGCTAATTCTCTATCATCTAGTACTTTGCTGCTAATTCTCTATCATCTAGTATTTTGCTGCTAATTCTCTATCATCTAGTATTTTGCTGCTAATTCTCTATCATCTAGTACTTTGCTGCTAATTCTCTATCATATTATTTTGCTGCTAATTCTCTATCATCTAGTATTTTGCTGCTAATTCTCTATCATCTAGTATTTTGCTGCTAATTCTCTATCATCTAGTATTTTGCTGCTAATTCTCTATCATCTAGTATTTTGCTGCTAATTCTCTATCATCTAGTATTTTGCTGCTAATTCTCGTTCTCCTATATCAAACAGTGCATGAGAGAGTCGTGTACTAGTTCTTGTGCCATCAGATGAAAGCCAAACACGAATAATCTTCTTACAGGTAGTCCTCACATAAGCAATAGTCGCTCTGAATAGCAACAAGTTCTCCCCCATTTATGCCCAAATAAAGGCCTAAAATTTTATTATAACGCTAGCATAATAATAAGATAATTATTATTTCCCAGTTTCTTTAGGATGTATTAAAGCCAGCAACAAAATTATTGGTGGTGAGAAAGAGTAAGATGTTGCTAGTTATTATACATACTCAAATTTGATACCTTTCCTTCACTGATATTAAAGATTCAGCTGCCTTTCCTTGTCTATTTTCTCTGTTATCTCACCACCAAGAAGTCATCTGGGAATTCCTGTACCCACTCCTCGGGCTTAATACGCTATTTGTCACTTCAGCTAGGATCAGGTTTCATTTTTGTTGAGGGTTCTGTTATTATTTTTCATGCAAAGGTAAATTTTGTTGCTGGCTTTAATACATCCTAAAGAAACTGGGAAATAATAATAATAATTGATATAAGAATAAAAACGTGGATTCTTGGTCAGACAGAACTGCAGTATTCCAAGGTAGTCATGATGGCCAATAAAGGAAGCTTGTAACCATGTGTAGTGACATTGGACATTGAAATACTAAGTGTTGTTTGTGTCATCTTTGTGTAGTCAGCCTGCTGACCTCAAGATTGTGATTGTATGGCGCAAGTGGTTCACCCCATGCAGTGATTTCTACATGTTTGTGTGTGTTTTATGACTTTAGTCTTCTATAAGGTGCTTTTAAAATGAAAACGTTTATATATAGCTAAGAGTCAGCTACTACACCATGTGAAACACTGCGTCATAGCTTCCAGACTCGTGGTCATCACCATAGTTACCAAGCAAAATGAGGAGCATTATGGCACATTTAGGTGGCACAATTGCTGCAATGCCAAGCATTGCTGGAACAGCATAAATTTAAAAAATGAGCACGATTCCTAAAATCCCACCAATAACCCAAACTCATCATAAATAGCGATCATTACCATTAAAAGAATGACATCAGGGCATAATTATTGTTATTCAGGACCACACCCTCCAACAACGCCTATAGCCATGCCCAGTTAGTCCTGAGCAAGAGAATAAGAGAAGATATTACATTTTATTGGCGAGCGAGCGTAGCGAGCGAGACACTTACAGGGGTAACACAATCGAAAATCGGGGATGTTTGTTTATTTATTTATTGGCGAGCGAGCGTAGCGAGCGAGACAGTATTAGGGGTGGATAATGCAAAATCGGGTATATGTTATATGTATATATGTATGTGGGATGGTACGTATGCCCTTTAAACGCGCGCGCGTGGAACTATTTTCTCCTAAAAACACGACTTTTTAGGCTTGACCCCAGTTTATTCTGAAACTACAGCATTAAGCAAGCCTTACTTTATACTTAAGCTCCAAAGTGTGAGAAAATTCCTGCGAAAATACTTGCTTTTCAAGAAACAAAAAGTTGATTCGACAGGTTACTATGGCATTGAAGACCCTTTTCCAGACTCAATTTCAAAACTTCGCCGTTTTATGAAGGGGGATACGGAGTGCCGGTTGTTGGTTGTCAAGAGCCGTTGGTAGTCAGAATGCCGTAGTATTAATGCTAAGGAAGCTACTACTTCTGAGGGAAGCTGAGGTAAGTACGTAATTCCATATTTGTTAGCTAAATATGCAAAATTAACTTTCTTTTTTGTAGCTAAGAGCTTGTCAACAGTGACTGGTAAATTCAAATAGTCAGATTGGCTCAAATTTGGTACTACAAAAGTTACCACTGCTCAAGAAAAAGAGGTAAGAAAGTAATTTTGTATTTGTGTGCTAAAATTGATTGTCTTTTGTTTTTGTAGGTGAGAGCTTGTCAAGAATTCAAGGTAATTCAGATGGTCAAAGTAACTTTCAATTTGATACTACAGAAGTTATCAATACTCAGGAAATTGAGGTAAGTAGTAATTCCATATTTGTTGGCTAAAATTACAAATAATAACACTGGTTTATTTTTTATCGTAGCTGAGAGCTTGTTCAAGAGTTACTGGTGATTGAGATTATCAGAATGGTTGATGTTTGATACCACAAAAGTTACCATTAATCGGTAAGAGAGTGATTTTGTATTTGTTTGCTGAAATCAAATGTCAAAACTGCTATTATAGTGTTTGCATGAAGTAAGCTAAAAATAGTAACATTTTATGTTACCTAACTATCAGGCTCGCTCGCCATTTGTGCTCAAGCACACCACTAGTATATATGTATGTATGTATGGATGGTACGTATGCTCTTTAAATGCGCGCGCTTCTAATTACGTAAGTTAGGTAAAGCGTTCACAGTTCCAGTTTTTTCAATTAACGAGCGCGGAGTATCCTGCTGCAGACGCAACATTGTTTCAACCAAAAAGTTTACAGCTACTCTCTTCTTGAAACAATTGTGAAGTCTTTGTCAAGCTGGGCTTCTTTGCCACTGCTTTCGAAGTTTATTCAGGTAATTGTTAGTTTAGTCTGGGATCAGAGACTTTAGATTCTCTGATGCTAACTGAGAATGGAAAGGGTTACACTGTGCACTACAGTTAGATGTAATTTCTGTCCTATTTAAAGAGTCTGCTCGCTCGCCATGCATTTGCGCTATTCGAGCGCACCACTAGTTGGCGAGCGAGCGAAGCGAGCGAGACACTATCAGGGGTAACTCAATCGAGATTTCGTTATATTTATTGGCGAGCGAGCGTAGCGAGCGAGACACTTACAGGGGTAACACAATCGAAAATCGGGGATGTTTGTTTATTTATTTATTTATTTATTTATATATATGGACGTACGTATGTCATTTTGTACTTTGACCCTCGCGTTTTTGTGTTAGTTATGTGGTCGACCCCGTCCCAAATTGCACTAAACAGAATCCTCTGGTTTATCGATCAGTACCCGTATCACCCTAGAAATTGAATTGTTTACCGTTTGAATTCTTTTGCGGGTGCAATTTTTCTATTCGAGTTAGTGGCGGTGGTAAGTAAATGCGCTCTTTGTCATGGTTATAAGCCGTGCGCAACAGTACTTGAAAATACATTGTCCACTAGACTACTGCGAAGGTAAGTCTGTGTAGGTTCATGTCCAGTTGTGTCAAAGCATTGTGTGTTACAACCACAACTTAGCTAAAGAATATCACAAAGAAAACTTTTAAATATCGTGTATTGTTTTGTTGTTGTTTTTTTCCTTCAATTCAAGCAGTTGCAGAGAGTTGTTATTATGGCACTGAAATCCCTTTACCCTGTATGCTAAATAAAAAAACTGGACCTAATCAGTAGCTTCAGTGTTAGAAGTTAAAATCATTCATATAAAAATAGTATAGTCTTTAGGCTCGCTCGCCATTTGTGCTCAAGCACACCACTAGTTTATTTATTTATCTGTTTATGGGGTACGTGAGACCTCTGTTTTCGCCCGCGCTTTTAATTACGTAAGTTAGGTAAAGCGTTCACAGTTCCAGTATTTTTCAATTAACGATCTCTGAGAATCCTTAGTGGCGGTGGTAAGTCAATGCGCTCTTTGTCATGGCTATAAGCCTTGCGCAACAGTATTTTACTTGAAAATACATTGTCCACTAGACTACTGCGAAGGTAAGTCTTGTGTAGGTGTGTGTCCAGTTGTGTCAAAGCATTGTGTGTTACAACCACTACTTAGCCAAAGAATAACGCAAAGAAAACTTTTAAATAACGTGTATTGTTTTGTTGTTGTTGTTTTCCTTCCAAGCAGTTGCAGAGAGTTGTTACTATGGCACTGAAATCCCTTTACCCTGTATGCTAAATCAGTAAAAAAAACTGGACCTTATTCAGTAGCTTCAGTGTTAGAAGTCAAATCATTCATATAAAAATAGTATAGTCTTTAGGCTCGCTCGCCATTTGTGCTCAAGCACACCACTAGTTTATTTGTATATATGTATGGACGTACGTAAGGCATTTTTGTACTTTGACCTTCGGGTTTTTGTGTTAGTTCGGTTGTCGACCCCGTCCCAAACTTCACTAAACAGAATCCTCCGTTTATCGATCAGTACCCGTATCACCCTAGAAATTGAATTGTTTACCTTTTTTAATTCTTTTGCGGGTGCAGTTAAAACTTGAAAACTTAAGGGACTTCCATTTCTATTCGAGTTAGTGGCGGTGGTAAGTCAATGCGCTCTTTGTCATGGCTATAAGCCGTGCGCAACAGTATTTACTTGAAAATACATTGTCCACTAGACTACTGCGAAGGTAAGTCTGTATAGGTGCATGTCCAGTTGTGTCAAAGCATTGTGTGTTATAACCACTACTTAGCTAAAGAATGTCAAAAAGAACTTTTAAATAACATGTATTGTTTTGTTGTTGTTTTTTTTCCTTCAATTCAAGCAGTTGCAGAGAGTTAGTTACTATGGCACTGAAATCCCTTTACCCTGTATGCTAAATTAAAAATACTGGACTTTATTTTCAGTAGCTTCAGTGTTAGAAGTCAAAATCATTCATATAAAAAAGTATAGTCTTTAGGCTCGCTCGCCATTTGTGCTCAAGCACACCACTAGTCGAACTCTAATCGTCATTATCATTTCCGCCTATAAACATGCCTTATCTAGTCTCGCAGCGGGCCAGGCTCTCTATGAGGCGCGACTTTCCTTTCCGCGCGCGCCTTAGAGAGTCGTAAAACGAATATAGATTCTCGCGAGACCCACACCATTACGGACACGTACTGGCCAGAGTCGGTAAAGAGTCTGTCTTGCGTGATTATTAAACAACTCCAGGGTCGCTGTAATTAGAAACATCTACCAGAATTTTCGTTAGTGTGCTTAATTTGAATGCAAATGGTACAAACAGAAAATAAGAAAAGAAAAAAAGCCAAGTTATTATGGATTCAATTTACTTCGTGACTTGATTATAACTAACTGTTGATTCGTTTTATTCAAATGCAAAAAAATATAAACGAAAAGCGGTAAACCTATCAAGACCAGTACGCATGCCCGTGTGAAAGCCAGTGTTAACTACGCTGGCGTCCTTAGCGTTTCCTTGCACAGTTGGTGGGTTTGTTGGATATAGGGCGAGTCGAAGTTGTTCGAAGAAGCGATTGTACACTGCTATATATAGTGGATACTCTCTATTCAAAGTTTAATCTGAGTGAGTTTGAATATTTTAAATGAAACATGTGAATAAAGAATAAAATTGTTACAGACTTTGTGTGTTAGCTATCTTGTGAAAACAGGTTTTCATGGCCGCTAAGGAGCCAAAGTGTTCCTATTATTTCAAGCTTGATACTTGGGAGGAATCCAGAAGATTCTTGAAATTAACAAGAATCCAGGAATACCAAGGAGGGTAAGTAACCTTCACAACTATTAATGAAACAAAGGGTAAAAATGATGTAATATATGTATATTTGTAGGTATGGAAATATCCGAGATTCGTACAAAGATGACTGGGATAGTGAAGATGAAGATCTTCTGGCTGAAGTGTTGTCGGATCTCAACTTCTTCTCTGCTGAGAAAAGAACTTCAGCATCCTCCAAGGGAGAGGTTTGTTGTATAATTTTGTATATACCAAAACTATTTGTATTCTTTGCTGTTTACTGCCAATTTAATATATTGCATATATTCTCAGTTTTCAGGTGGTTGCAACTTAAATGAGGACATGGAAAATGTCAAGGTATATTATATTATTTATGCTAGGCTTCATTAAATTGGTTCACCCATTTATAACATTGCAATTTGCTTTGTGTAGCCTGGAGGAGCTAAGATAACTCTTATTCAAGAAGACAGAACGGTTAGTAGAGCAGTCCAATACTGAACAGTTTCCATTTATTAATGTCTGTGTAATATTCCAGGTGTCTCCCTCATTAGTGCGTTCTGCCTCGGAGTATTTATTCTTGCCTCCTCAGGACACATTCCAGGAATGCTATGCAATGACACATGTGGATGATCTACCTGTTCAAGATGAAATGGAAACCTCAAGGTCTGAGAAAACTGACTGACTTGATATGAGCCAAACTCCTAGAGACAATGGAGAGCAGGTTACTGTGGAGGCAAGTGAACAAGATGTGAGGAGAGTGGAGGATACGAGGGAAGAGAAGACCTTGAGAGATGTGAAGGATGGAGTAGACTTGAGGGATGACATAATGGATGACAGAAGTGTTGGGGAAGAGAAGGACATGAAGGAGAAAGATGAAGGGGAACAGAAGGATGAGAGGGAAGAAAATAATATGAGTGAAGAGAAGAATGTATGGGAAGAGAATGAAGAAAAGGAAGAGAAGGAAGAAAAGGAAGAGAAGGAAGAAAAGGAAGAGAAGGAAGAAAAGGAAGAGAAGGAAGAAAAGGAAGAGAAGGAAGAAAAGGAAGAGATGGATGAAAAGGAAGATAAAGACTTGGTAAAAGAGAAGGGCACGAAGGATGTGAGGAAAGAGAGTGTGAGACCTGAGAAGAGTGTGAGGGAAAGTGAGGATAAGAACAAAGAAAGGAAAATGAAGGAAATAGAAAGGGGTGAAGACATTGGCAATGGAAGTGAGACAGGAGTCACAAGGAAGGCATGGAAAATGCCAATGACCAGTACTACATGGACAGGATATGTTATCAAGAATATGGGAGCCGATAATACGTTTCTGATTAGCACTGAAAACATGGTCAACAAGCCTAAGAAAGCTACAAGTGAAAGTAGCACAGCACTAACAAGGAATTTAAAGAAGACAAGAAAGGATAAGAAGAAAAAAGAAGCTAAACAAACAATAATACAAAGAATAAAATCAATGAAAGCACCAAAGATTAAAATAGCTTCAAAAACCGTAAATCCAAGCAAAGGAGAAAATTTTGAGCAAACTGAGGAAGCACATTCAAAAGAACCAAAGACAGAAGAAACAAACAAAATGGATGGATCACCTCAGATTGACGCCGCTAGATTAGAAAACATAAAACCCAGTGTACACAAGAAGCTATGGAACACAATCATTTATGAACTGAGAAAGAAGGCGAGAATCTTACTGGATGAAATAAGGCGTGTGGCTTCTATTGTTGGACATAATACTGAGATCATCCTAGCCAATTTCAACTCTTACAATGTTAGCTTTGGAATTTAAAATCAATTAAATGATTATGACCGTATTGCATTAAAATGAAAAAAAAAATACAATATAGCAACAAAAAAAAAATTCATATTGCTAGCAATTATTTATTTTTCTCTTAATTAAGTCCAAGGTACAGACACAAGTGGAGGAATCAAGAGTTATAATATCAAATGATTCTCTACTAAACTTAGGCTTTCATTGAGCATAACATCTGACTAATGATTCTTCGTGACTATGTCTACAGCCCATAGTTATCGCTTCCATTTGATAAGCTGATGTTGCATAGTCTGGTCAACTGCACCACACATAGTTAATTTGGTAAAGGGATTGTCCATGCTCAGTTTCAACACACCAAGATGAGATGACCCTTTCGCACCTCTAGAACTGTCACCAATGTTAAATAAAGGTCTTTAAATTTTTTCCCATCTGATACAAGCAAAAAAAACAACAAACCAAAATACAAAACAAACAAACAGTGGACGAGTACTAGCCAAAATTATTTTGTTAGAAAAAAGAAAATTGGTAGGGAAAATACTTCCACAAAAACGTCTACGTGAGTGGGAATCAGTTCCAATACCATCCAGTTCTCTTCAGACTGAAATTAAAATGTAGATTCCTTTTACTCTATCATTTGAATCAAAGCTAATTACATATTCCAAAATTAATATCCTCAATTTTACCGCAACTCATTTAGTTGCGCTTCGCTCAACTCAAGCATGCTATTATTGAACCGTTCATTTCATCCATTGACTGAAATTAACAAAAAAAAATGTACTAATCCAAACTATACTACTGTGTGGACATATAATATTTATTTATTCTTCATAAATAGTTTTGAAATTAAAGCGAAGATCCTTTTGGGCTATGTACAGGGTGTTTCTGATCACCATGGCAACAGTGAGAGGTCCCACCCCTCCAGGAACTGGTGTGATGACAGACGCTTTCTGTGCTACTGCCTCAAAATCCACATCTCCTACTATCTTGGACTTGCCACTGGCAGTCTTGATTCTGTTGATACCTATACACAACAGACGAATGAATGCATAATAAGTAATAGTAGTAGTAATAGTAATGGTAGTAGTAGTAACAATCAAAGTATGAGGGTGTACTTTGTCACAAAATGGCTGAATGTATGTACATGTTTTTGTTTTTTTAACTAACCACTGAGTTAGAAATATATATCAACTATCACTGAGTGTGTGTTAATTGTCACATGTTTCAGCTTGATGAAGTTTCAACGCTCAAAAGCCTACCACTTTCAACAATGCTATTGACAGATGAAGAGAAAGACAGGGAAAAGGAATACAAAGCTTTTAGCACAATCACTAAATGTAGCTGTAAGTCTGTTCTGTATGAGTAAGAACTCCTGAGGATATAGTCATTAAAATATAAAAGTAACAACAGTACGAAATTCTACCTACCTATGTCAATAACTGCCGCTCCTTCCTTTACCATATCTGCTGTGATAAGGCCTGGAATCCCTGGAGGAACCAACACAAACATACAAGTACTAAAACAAACTGCAATAGACTCCAGTAAATTCATATATATATACTTCTCACTTCAACACATTGTAGCTATAACAAAGGTGATACGAGCACTGATTTAAACCTCACATGTCATTACATGCTTACATCATTCAATAAACCTTACTACTAAAGCCACGTAACTGCCCATGTTACCCTTACCATATGCCACCCATTTATCCTTACCATACGACTCCCATTACCATGCGTCACCTTTTACCACGTTCTACCCTTTACCGGATGCCACCCTTTACCGGATGCCACCCCTTACCACATTCTATCCCTTACCATATGTCATCCCTTACCATATGTCATCCCTTACCACATGCCACTCCTTATCACATGCCACGATGAGTATGTCTGCCAGTTTGGCATTGGCTATTTCAACACATCGTAGCTATTTCAAAGGTGCTACAAGCACTGGTTTGAGCATCACATCGTTACATACTTACGTGCCAGTTCAATAAACCCTACTACTCAGCCATACTTGCCCATATCATCCCTTACCATGTGCAACCCTTACCACAACCATGCCAACCCTTTCTCCTTACCATATGCCACCACTTACCACATGCCACCCCTTACCATATGCTGTTCCTTATAACATTCTATCCCTTACCACATGCCACGATGAGTATGTCTGCCTGTTTGGCATTGACTACCAGTTGGTCGTGAGGAGTGTAGCGATGAGTCTGCAGAACTGTGGCATCTCCTGTGCCATCACTGTGTAGCAACGTGTTGAGGGTGAAGCCTACACACACACACACACACACACACACACACACACACACACAATCTTCATAGGCATACTATACAGTACACTAGTCATGTGATTATGGCATGAGCTAGCTTCACAAGGAAGTTGTACGAGTAATTCAGTTCAGCTATACAGACTAATCAAAACTCCAATACTTCAGAGTTCATAGCCTTCAAGGACATGGCAGTTAAGACCGTACTCAGAAAATGCAGACACTGTCTTATTTTCTACACAATTACAACATGAGCCAGTCAATTAACTTGCTGTGCATGACCCACATGAACAGCTGAGGTTACAGTATCATCATTATTTCAAGAGCATTGGCATTAATGTGGTACAGCATTGTCTTGTCATACACTTAACTCAGTTCTATTCCTGGTTTTGTTCGGTTGTTCCACTGTCTTGTTATTATGACTATAGAAACATTAGCTGAAGCACGCCTGGCAGTGATCTCGTCTCAGATTACTGTGAGCCTAGGAGTATCTCAGGTGGCAAATCCCAGCGCAAGTACAACGCTTACCTCGACTACTAATTTTATCTCATTTCATATACTCCATACGCTATCATTCATACCTTTCACACATACTTTCTCTAAACATGTTCCTCATCACACTTCTCAACCACACCACACCCACCACACCACACCTTACCTAATAGCTCAAACAACCCTAGGCTCGTCTAACTATAATTTCATTTTGGTCTGTACTGTAAGGGGTATTAACTTTCTTCAACAATGAAGTACTGATGAAGACTAAGAATTTAAAACAAAGGCTGAGAATGTGAATAAAATTTTAATTCTAGAGCTAAGTTTTCAAGAGAACGCCTCGTCATTATAACCTTCTATACTTCACTCTCTTTTCCTAAATAATCCCCCCCCACTTCTTCCCTTTTCCAGGCCAGAATGTCTCGATAATAGAATAGCTAGGAGTCGCCAAATACAGCACATAGGTGTCTAAACATGTAATTAAGTTAAAATATCTCCCCCCCCCCAACAACACCTTGTCATGAGTTTACAGACTTTTTGACTGAAGGAGAAGGGCAATATGAAGGCAAGTGCCCCCAAGACATTGTTTGATTAGTGATACTAATTACATTGACCACACCTTACCTATATTCTTGGAGCGATTGGCAACGCAGACATTCTTTCCGTATGTGGGGATGTTGCAGCGTGAGATCATCTCCAGCACTCCCAGGGGCGTGGCAGGCAGGAGGGAGGAGCCAGGGTCCCCAGAGCAGTAGCGGCCAATATTAAGGACATGGAAGCCGTCCACGTCTTTGGTTGGATGCACAGCTTGCATGACCGTCTTCTCGTCGATGTGCTTGGGGAGTGGCAGCTGCACTAATATACCGTCCACTGCAGGGTCGTTGTTGTACTCCTCGATCATCGTCAGCAGGTCCTTCTCAGGCAAGTCGGCATTCTCCAGTCTGGTAGTGGTCATCAGACCACACTTTTCCGCTGCCTTGGTTTTGTTGGAGACGTACGTCTGTGAGGCTGGGTCGGCACCAACGAGGATGGCCACAAGGTGAGGAGGTCTGTGGACCACAGGGGAGAGAGAGAGAGAATGGAGAGAGAGAGAATGGAGAGAGAGAATGGAAGAGAGAGAAACAGTCAAGTCAATGTACCAGTGATTTTTTGGAGAAGGCAAAAGGCTTACGGAGGTGACTTTGAGAGGATTTGTAAAAACAACATGCATTAGATAATATTATGTCTAATATGAAAAAAATGTTACAAGAAAAATAATTACAGCCAATTATACGTACGTATTCCTACTTTTGTCAAGAAGTCAGCCAATTACATAACGTATCATACATATTTTAGGGTCCCTCAGGGCCTAAGTAGTGCCCTCGCTGCGCTCGGGATGTAAAAACCTAAGGCCTCACAAAGACCCTAAAAATGGTCACGGAGGCAGCGCCTAACTTTTATACAGTTTGTCAAGCTTCATCTGAAATCTGTTTCACAGTCTCACGTCATGACTTGACCATTATTATGTAGATAAACTGATCTTTGCGAC
>WLWD01005916.1_pt1 | contig 48257 bp, 28 predicted proteins | sample 6712731 | NCBI WGS metagenome assembly WLWD01 (sample SAMN12718690, study PRJNA576275) | sponge metagenome | isolation source: marine sponge | host: Mycale hentscheli | place: New Zealand: South Island, Marlborough, Capsize Point | collected 2014-11-01 | reverse complement strand
TTGAGCAATCTGATTGGACAGTTTGATTGTACCACGGTACAAATACAAGCGAAGACCACACCCTCTTGATAGCCCACCTAGGAGAGCTCACAGTAATGATTATCAATAAGGCTCATAAAAAGTGAACGTATCCATAGTATTAATAGAATAGATGGCAGGATTCTTCATCGAAACAAATGTTTTCCAATCTCACATCTATATGAGCAATGCCACATGAATGTAATTCATTTAATGCTTTAACAACACCATTAACTAAATCTTTTAAATGAAGTTTTGCTTCTGAAACTCTCAGAGGCGGTAAAAGTGCCTTGTACTTGAAGCCAATAGCACCCTCGCCAAACAACACATAGTCCAAAGGCTAAAGAGAATGTCGTAGTTGAAGTCTGTCTTTGTTATGAAGTAAAGAAAAAAGTGTGTAATTGTACCTAGCATTAGGGATCCATTTATATATTGTGCGCTCCCACTACTGATTGGCCAGACTTGATTTGTTTTGCATCCATGCTTTCATCACTGCTACTATCCATGCTTGCACCCCTGCCGAATGTACGTCGCACATATTCGTCTGTCATTGGGAAATACAAATACCGTGATAGGTTATTGCCAACTCTTTCAAAAAGCTGCGCACATTCTTCGTATGCTGATTTAATACAGTCTAATATTGAATATTTAGCCAGTGTTGCAAATGAACTTCATTTTAGAGTCGTCCCACTTGAGAGTAGCCTTTTCAACAAATCCTTCCTGGACGGGAACATAAAATCCCACTACCTTTGTTATGCTGCTGTCTCGGGGTTTTTTTTAAACCAAGAGACGGATGAGGCCCGACACCAACTCACTCATTGCTCCTCTAGAATCTTTGTTATATTGTACTTCTAAAAGAATTACAGGCCAATTCTCACACTCCTTTGGATAGGAAATTGCAATGTCTACCCTTTGATCTGCTCTTGCAAAGTAGGAAACCCTCCCATCATCCTAATCTTTTAGAAATACTTCCTTGTTTATAACCGGACGCTTGCAATTACCACCTCTCAATGTGGACACAACGTTTTTTCCGTAACCACTCAAGAAGAGAGTATTGCACATCCCCATGATTTGCTCTTACCTCACCACCTGCTGGTGTATAGATCTCGTGTGTAAAATAGAAGAAAGTTGAATTGTCCCGTGAGACTCGCACAAGATGGTCTGTCAATTCCACTCCTTTTGAAGATGATGAGGCACACTGTGGCTGGAGTACGCTGGCATGGCTACTTTTTTCTTTCAGAAACTCTCTCGTTTCACGAACAAATGAACTTAATGTACTCATATTTCCAAGCTCTGAAGATTTGATGGCGCCTCCTGTCAGACTACTTTCACTCTCTGTTGTAGAGTTAAGATGTCACTACAGTATCTAGTCCAGTGGAGCAGAAAGAAATGTTGGTGGCCCTACACAACGAGAGACACTATACAGAGGTCGCGACTTATTGAAAGAAGCAATCTATTTTCAGTGTGTTCTCATGAAACAGCAGTGGTCCAGGTGGGACTTCGGGTGCCCACACCACTTGCTGTGATGAAAGGCCTGTTCTCCTGCGAGTTCCTAGCCCGCTCCAGGAGCTTTGCTTGCACGGCTCACAGTGCCTGCTTAGTGCACAGGCATCCTGGCTCTGCCAGGTGCTCGTGACCGCCTAGCAGCAGCAAGAGAATTTGCATTTTTCATTTTGTACGTACGTGCGTGTGTGTGTGTGTGTGTAGAGCAAATGGAGGCGGTGGCCCATGAGGAAGGTGATGTTGTGGATGAAGAGGATGAAGCCATGGACCAAGCTTATTTCTCTGCTTCCTCCTCATCCTCTTCCAACCTTCATCAGTTACATGTGCACCAGCAGAACCCAGCCACGGTCATAGTGTCTGTCTCATGTGAGTGGTGGGTGTGGCTTATGCATAATGGTGGGTGTGGATTTGGGTGTGGTTTAGTCTAGCGAGTCAAGTTGACGAGTTTTGAGTGCCACATGGGTGTGGCCTTACATGTGTCGTGTGGCATAAGGTGGGTGTGGCTTGCCAGGGCTTCATATCAGGAAAAAAATAAATAAGAAATACAAACTAAACAATAAGTAAATAAGAAGATGGGAGGATACATACACTAACACACATAAGAACAACAACAACAACTGTCACCCCTGCAGCTATGTATGTATGTGTGGTCAAGAAATGAAGGTGACACTGGTTAAGTGTATAGGTGTAGTGGGTGTGGCTTATGTGTAGTGTGGCTATCTTGTGATGGGTGTGGCTCAGTTTACATATCCCGCCCACAGGATGTAGGGTGGGCATTAGATGGAGTGTAGTATGTGTGGCTGCTGTCTGAGTTAGAGAGAGAGAGGGGGGAGGGGGGGATGGTCCAAGTAGCACAGAGAGGGATTTGAAGTGCATTGTAAGTATTCATTCTCTCGTTTGTGTTGCAGCTGGTGGAGATTCTGAATCAGGAAGTGCCTTCACATCCCTATCCAGGATGTAAGTGCAATTTGATGATACACGCCATATGAAATTAGCTGATCAATTAGTGGGAAATGTTGCAATGGTCGGGCATTGCAGTTTGGATAAGAAAACTAAATATTAATTAATTTCAGCATTTTTTGGGATGTGGTATGTATATCATAAATACATACCATATTTATCATACATGTACATACATACACACATACACACACATACATACATACACACACATACATACATACACACATACACATACATACACACATATATACATACATAAACACACACATATATACATACATACATACATACACACATATATACATACATAAACACACACATATATACATACATACATACATACACACATATATACATACATACACACATATATACATACATACACATACATACACACACATACATACGTACAAGCTTTTGGTCTGATACAATAATTAAATTTTAGTTGTTGTTTGGATCCCAGTTATGTGATGGGATGTGGGTGGGTATGTCCATAATGATGAGGTTTACTTTTAACATGATATTTTTCCTATAAGATCATCATCTGGTCACACCCCCGTGTTCCAGTTAATGTCACATGACCAGCACATGCCCCACAACCACCACCTGCTCTCCTCCAAGAAGCATCTGCAAGTGCGCCAGACATGTGAGTAAATGTAACTGTCAGAAGATATTCATTGGGTGTGCCGTTCATGACCGGTACAATGTAACACTTTTACCTCTAACTAGAGGCTCTACCTCTAACTAGAGGCTCTACCTCTAACTAGAGGTTCTACCTCTAACTAGAGGTTCTACCTCTAACTAGAGGTTCTACCTCTAACTAGAGGTTCTACCTCTAACTAGAGGTTCTACCTCTAACTAGAGGTTCTACCTCTAACTAGAGGCTCTACCTCTAACTAGAGGCTCTACCTCTAACTAGAGGCTCTACCTCTAACTAGAGGCTCTACCTCTAACTAGAGGCTCTACCTCTAACTAGAGGCTCTACCTCTAACTAGAGGCTCTACCTCTAACTAGAGGCTCTACCTCTAACTAGAGGCTCTACCTCTAACTAGAGGCTCTACCTCTAACTAGAGGCTCTACCTCTAACTAGAGGCTCTACCTCTAACTAGAGGCTCTACCTCTAACTAGAGGCTCTACCTCTAACTACAGGCTCTACCTCTAACTAGAGGCTCTACCTCTAACTAGAGGCTCTACCTCTAACTAGAGGCTCTACCTCTAACTAGAGGCTCTACCTCTAACTAGAGGCTCTACCTCTAACTAGAGGATCTACCTCTAACTAGAGGCTCTACCTCTAACTAGAGGCTCTACCTCTAACTAGAGGTTCTACCTCTAACTAGAGGCTCTACCTCTAACTAGAGGCTCTACCTCTAACTAGAGGCTCTACCTCTAACTAGAGGCTCTACCTCTAACTAGAGGCTCTACCTCTAACTAGAGGCTCTACCTCTAACTAGAGGCTCTACCTCTAACTAGAGGCTCTACCTCTAACTAGAGGCTCTACCTCTAACTAGAGGCTCTACCTCTAACTAGAGGCTCTACCTCTAACTAGAGGCTCTACCTCTAACTAGAGGCTCTACCTCTAACTAGAGGCTCTACCTCTAACTAGAGGCTCTACCTCTAACTAGAGGATCTACCTCTAACTAGAGGCTCTACCTCTAACTAGAGGCTCTACCTCTAACTAGAGGTTCTAAATTCTGTTTCATGTTCTTGCTTTAGTATCAGAACCAGGACGAAATGGTGGGCGTAGTCACAAACCTAAAGTGGTCCGCTTAAGTCCAACTAGACTGAGTCCTCTGCAGCATCGGAAGAATGACCTCAGCAAAACTGTTTCCATGGGAGCAGCACTTGGTAAGGGGACATAATAATGCTATCACTTATTTGTTTATTAGTTTGTTGTTGTTGTTGTTGTTGTTGTTTTTGTTTACTTTGTGTGTTTACATTTTCCAGATAGCACTAGTTCAGGATCTATTTTGTGGAAGCCAGTGGAGGCCACTGGGCAACACATGAGCCATGGAGGGGGAGGGGCAGAGTCCATGCTGGCGGATGGAGGGGAGGAGTCTCCCAGTAGCACGCCTTCTGTTAGTCCCTTGACTCTGTCCGCTGCAACTAGAGTAAGTTGATTGATTGCTTCCGTACTTTTCCGAAGTGGAAATTTAGTTTTAGAAATCGAAAATTTTTGACATTAGCATGCGCAAACATATGCTCAGCAGAGAAGCAAAAGTACGAAATTGAGTTGGCTTTATTTTTTATTGTGCACGTAAGAATTATTGGAGAAAGGGGCGTGGCAGTGGTTGTCTTCATAAATAAATAACTGTTCAATGGGGCTAGCAGAGTTGAAGAATCGTAGTGTTAGAATAACCGTGTGTGTGTGTGTGTGTGTGTGTGTAGATGCTTTTAGATATTTTAGTGTTTTTATTTATTTAGACATACACATTTATATTTACGTATTTATTTGTTTGTTTGTTTTTATTTTTTTCAGATCCCCCTTGTGTTGAATGCCAGCTCTCCACAGCTGGGGTCTGGTGGGGCTGTACAGTTGGGAGGAGCCACTCCAGCCAACGCAGCCGGAGGCACTCAATTAAGTGGCGTTCCTTCCCAAGAGACGTTAGAGGCGCTGTACAAGCAGATAGCCGCTAATAGCGCTGGCGGTGTGGGCGGAGTTGGTGCCAGCGGCGGAAGCAACTCTGACCAATTGGAAGCCTTGCAGAAGTTGTACTTGGAAAAGCAAATGTTGACACTCATCGAGCAGCAGAAACTCACTACCTCAATTGCTATCCCGGGTCTCATCGGAACCACGCCCAATCTGGCGACTTTGTCGCAGGCCAATCCAAGTGCTAATATTACCACGGGAACGACCTCCACCTCTCCTGCCCCCTCGGTTTCCCCTGGGGGCGCTGAAATGTTCCAGCTTCCTCCTCTGTTGCTCCTCAACATGCCGAACCAAAACATCGCCTCGTTTACACCTCTTACGCCGTCTTCGACGTCCCCTGCCGGGATTTCATCAGCCACGCCTTCTCCAACTACATCGACCACCTCCAATGCTGGCCTCTCGGCAGCTAATTTGACGCAACTGGGCGTGGCTACCCTGCCACTTCAGCCTTCTGGGCTGTCCGTTGCGGCAAGGGACCTGTTGCCTTTAGCCACCGGAGGAGCTGGGATTGGAGGTGGGGGGCTCATCGGAGGTTCTGCAACTGGGGGTGTTCAGCAGAGGAGACCCCTTTCCGAGAGTCTGTCGGCCCCGGGGTATAGCGCGCAGGATCAGTCCCAGCCGCTGGACGTCTTACAGAAGCAATACCAACTGCAACATCAGCAGTTGCTTACACAGAGTCAGCAAATCCATCAGCACTACTTGGACCAGCAACAGAGGTCAGGGTGGGCTCTATTTGGACAGTGGAGTTAGGAGTTTATTAGAGTGCATAGGGATGAGGTAGGAAGGGTATGTTGTTGTAGTGTAAGTTGCCAAGAAATGTGGTCCATTAATTTGGAATAAAGGTTTTTCTTCATCCCCTCTGCCTTCTGTAGTTCCGTATTAATATACTCCCCGATAATCACTTGTCCCGTATATTGAGGTTCAATTAACCCGGTGTGACCACGCCCATTGTGTTGCCGCACACAGGCTCTTGCAGCAGGCGGCGATCGAGAGGAAGCAGTTTGAGGAGCAGCAGAGGCAGCTGTCTGCCATGCATATTCACCAACAGTCTGAGCTGCAGAAGAAGCAGCAACTCTTGAGGCAGATGCAGGAAGCCCAGTTCGTGAGCCTGCAGAGACAGCAGCAGATGCTAGTCATACAGACCCTCCAGCACCAACTGCAACAACAACAACAACAACAAAGAGTGAGTTCAGAGTATTGGGATTAATTGTGGTCTAATTCAAACATTTCTATTTTCTTTTTTCTGTTTTTGTTTCCATTGCATTTAAATTGTTGCTATTGATTTCTCCTGGTTTATAAACCTTGTGGTGGTTTATAAACCTTGTGGTGGTTTATAAACCTTGTGGTGGTTTATAAACCTTGTGGTGGTTTATAAACCTTGTGGTGGTTTATAAACCTTGTGGTGGTTTATAAACCTTGTGGTGGTTTATTGGTTCGCTTGTTTTGTTCACTCAGTCAACTTCATATTTTACATCCATTCCTATTTCTATGCTGCAACTTTTCCTATTTCCATTTTCCTGTTTCATTTTTTTTCCTTCATATTTCCATTAATTCCTACATTTATATTTCCATTCATTCATTAATTCTTTTTTTTCCTTTGTTTTTTTGTTGTTGTTGTTGTTGTTGTTTTTTTCCTTTTCTTTCTCTCCTAGTGATGTGCTTCAACACAAAATGGGCTAGCAAGCTAGTCTGACTGAAATTCAAATTTGAATCCCAGCTGCTTGTAGTATTTATTTGTTAGTTTTTTGTTTAATTTATTTGTGATATTCTTTAGCAACACACAACACTTTTACACGCACATGCACAGATATACCAGCACAAGACTGATTTTGTATTCTCTTCGTGACTTGACTATTAGATAATTGATTTTCAAGGGGTAAGCAAATCCAATTTCCTCGGGATGGTACCCTTCAGGCCACACCCTGAATGGTGCCAGGCTAGTTATGACTATCTATTTGTCTGCCCTTCCCTTTGTTTTCATCACTCTTTTATTGTATCACTTCACACTTATTGATTATCAGACACAACACTTATTCACACCTGGGGCCCCTAGCCTAGCCTGGCCTATAATGGGGTCGGGTTAGGGCCCTCAGTTCAGTTGCTGTTACTTTTGTTGTTAACCCTCAGCACACATGCGCGAGAGGGTTATAATAGTCTGTCTGTCTGTATGTCTGTCAGCTTTCGATTTCATGAATGGCTGAGAACTAACCTTTAAAACAAGTATGACCTGACGCAGGGAGAATTTAAGTCCTTTAAATTGATCACTTTTTCTAATTTCGAGCTAGTTTCCGAGTAAATGTGGAGAAACTTCAGCTCCAAACAAGCACAAGCTAGATGCAACGACCCTTACCTTTCATGTACATTGGGCTACGTCATACAGCAGTCATGTGATCACTTATAGTTCGCGTATTTTCTCTTAACCGTAGTTAGAAGTTGAAGTAGAAATCTTAGGTGTGTAATATGCGCTGAGGGTTCGCAGCCTGGGTGTTCTAGTTCTACTTGCTACCGTACTTACCTTCAATTACAATGCTTAAACATAATTCCTTTTTGTTTTGTGAGTAACTGTAGTTAAGCTCTTAGCTAGGTTGGGTTGACTTCACAGTGACTTTTCCTGTGCCTAACATCTCAATTATTGTTCAGTCTGGGCACGCCTATTCAGGTACGGGTAAGAATCGATTAACCAAAGGATTCTGTTTAAGCTAGCTGTCTTTCCATAAGTACACTCCATTGAAAATGCTCTGTTGTACCAGAGTGGTGACTTCACTATTGGACAATGGATTTTCAAGTAAGAACAGCTATGACAAACAGCGCATTAACCAAGGTAGCTTACCACCGCCACTAGTTGAACTCCGCGAAGTATCTAAGACTGAACTGCCGACATCTGTCTTCTTCTGTCTCCGTAGCTCTGTACCTTTACTTGTCTTGTAATTATTTAGAAGTCTTTCTCCTATATTTCTTGGGGCACGCATTGACCTCTTTGAACTTTCCCCCATATATATGCATATACCAAAAATTCAATGGAGATTCGTTAGTGATGGTCTCACTTCACTCGCCAATTAATTCATTACAACTTGTACATTCTCCCCAATCTCATGTTTGTCTATCAGGTGCCCACTCAGCTAGGGACCACTCCCTCAGTGCCGTTGCCACGGCGAGCACAGACGTCCCCTCAGCCGGTGCACAAGGTGGCAGTTCATCGCTCCTCCAAAGATTCCTCCAACTCTCTGCCTTTCTCCAAGTCTGCCCTATCTGCTTCCTCTTCCTACAACAGCGTCCAAGACTCGGTGGAGCTGCAGGGAGCCAGTCGGTCACCCAGCGTGACCCCCAAGGCGTTGACGCCCACCAACAGCTACGAGAGTGGCAATTCTAATAATGGCCGCCTCTCTCCCAATGTGGGTGTGGCCAGTCCTTCCTCCGGCCAGGAACCTCCTCAGCAAATGGGTAAGGATTTGAGATTATGAGAAGATAAAAAGTAATGTATTGTTTTGAAATAATGCAATTTGTATGCTATTTATAATAGTTAGACACTGCCACTAAGGGCACTACTGTGTTTAGGGTCCCGAAGGCCTCAGGCTGTGGCGTCCCAAGCATAGCGAGGGCGCTACTAATGGGGCCTGAGGGACCCTAAACACAGTAGTGCCCGATAGTGCGCAGTGCCTAACTAATTTAGAACATAGCAACCACTAACCTGTTTCCAATGCCCTGAGAGGCAGGGCACTACATATAGTAGCCCTCTGTCAGGGCACTACATATAGTGCCCTCGTCTGAGGAACTACGCGATTCAGAGCCCCGCTACGTAATACAAAAACTACAGTAGCTATGTTCTAAACATAGCTATGATTGTATTCAGTAGCTCTGTGAGGGACCCCTTCTATTAATACGGTATAATCTCCCCATTAACGGTATAATCTCCCCGTTAACGATACTTTACCAGTTTATGCCATTTCACTTTACCTGACCAGCCTTTCTTGTCTGTGATGTGATGTAGACTTGACAGGCGCATGTTTACAAAACTTAATTATTTTAGCTTTAACCCAGTGTACATTAAATTTGATTGACTGACTTTTTTAAACACCAAAATTTAGCTACATATGTTATGCTGTGTTATCCAGTAGCTTAAAAAAAAAAAAAAAGCATGACAATTTGTTGGATTGTGTATATCCCATATCACAGTAAGCAATTATGTCATATATAAATCACATTGTTCTATATTGGGGGGGGGGGGTGGTAGCTGTGGTGGTGGTTTTGACGACCCTTTACCAATGCATTACAGGCACGGGTCTTGTGTACGATGGCATGATGTTGAAGCACGGCTGCACGTGTGGAGGTTCGCACCCGGAACATCCTGGACGTCTGCAGAGCATTTGGGCACGCTTGGTGGAGACCAGGGTCGTTAACAGCTGCCGCGTAAGTTTCATGTAGAGAGTTATGACGTACTTCATGTTGTTGTTTTTTGTTTTTTTGTTTTTTTGTTGTTGTTGTTTTTTGTTTTGTTGTTGTTGTTGTTTTTTTTTGTTTTTTTTTGTTGTTGTTTTTTGTTGTTTTTGTTTTGTTTTGTTTTAGAATCAGGGTTTAGTTTTACTGGAATAAGAACTCCATTAATTTCACCTCTTGTTGTTTTTGTTTTGTTTTCCCTGTCTTCTTTTTGTAGCGACTGAGGGCTCGCAAAGCTTCTCTTGCCGAGCTACAGAGCATGCACAGTGAGAACCATGTGCGGCTGTATGGGCGCCCATCGCAGCGGAAAGTGGGCGGAGACAAGAAGGACAGTGGGCGTGCCTTTCTGCAGTTGAGCTGTGGAGGAGTGGGCGTGGACAGAGACACGTACTGGAATGATACGCACACGTCTAATGCTAGTCGTATGGTAAGTAGAGGAATGGGGGGAGTGGCAGGTTAGAGCAAGCATCGAGATTTTTTTCCCTTATCAACTGGTTCAGTTTGAAAGTTACATGTTTTATTGTATTTGGTAAAGTGTGGTCACTCCCTGGTGTGTGGTGTGTGGTAAAGGATCATTGATTACAATGTACATGTAAAGTTAGTGATTGGTTGGCATAGCAATTAATGGGGTTGTAGTAAGTTGTCATTATCTGTTATATTTGGTAAAGTATCATCATTTGTCTGTACTCCTCTTTCACTGTATCTTTAGCCTATAGCAGTGTACATCATTCCGAGGTGGATTAATACAGTAGCCCCAGCCCTTTAGTGTGCAGTGAGTCGTTCTAGTGTGTTATGCTTTTATTTTTGTTTGTGTGTTTGTTTGTATGCGTGTCTAGGCCGTTGGCTCTGTGATTGAGCTGGCTGACAAGGTTGCCAGTGGAGAAGTCCGGAATGGGTTCGCATTTGTGCGTCCACCCGGTCACCATGCCCTCCAAAACCAGGCACAGTAAGTTTGAAATTCCAAGCAGAAAACTTTATTCTTCATTTTGTCAATATTAGAGGAATGTTCATGTAGAGGTTTCCGTATAATCTCACATTCTCTGTGTGTGTGTGTGTGTGTGTGTGTGCCTGCAGGGCGTTTTGTTATTTCAACAACGTGGCTCTGGCGGCCAAGGCCATGTGTTCTAAGGGTAGGAGGGTCATGATTGTGGATTGGGTGAGTTTATGAGAATAGGAATGTGTGAATTGTTGGGTACGGGGTTCTCAGTTTGGGCGGATTTTTTTTTGTAATACAACAGCACAATGTAGTAGTGGCTTGTTGTATTGGTAAGCTACTATAGCTATGTATTGGTAGGCTACTATAGCTATGTATTGGTAGGCTGCTATAGCTATGTATTGGTAGGCTGCTATAGCTATGTATTGGTAGGCTGCTATAGCTATGTATTGGTAGGCTGCTATAGCTATGTATTGGTAGGCTGCTATAGCTATGTATTGGTAGGCTGCTATAGTATTGGTAGGCTACTATAGCTATGTATTGGTAGGCTACTATAGCTATGTATTGGTAGGCTGCTATATGTATTGGTAGGCTACTATAGCTATGTATTGGTAGGCTACTATGGCTATGTATTGGTAAGCTACTATAGCTATGTATTGGTAGGCTACTATAGCTATGTATTGGTAGGCTACTATAGCTATGTATTGGTAAGCTACTATAGCTATGTATTGGTAGGCTACTATAGCTATGTATTGGTAGGCTACTATAGCTATGTATTGGTAGGCTACTATAGCTATGTATTGGTAAGGCTACTATAGCTATGTATTGGCAGGCTACTATAGCTATGTATTGGCAGGCTACTATAGCTATGTATTGGTAGGCTGCTATATGTATTGGTAGGCTACTATAGCTATGTATTGGTAAGCTACTATAGCTATGTATTGGTAGGCTACTATAGCTATGTATTGGTAGGCTACTATAGCTATGTATTGGTAGGCTACTATAGCTATGTATTGGTAGGCTACTATAGCTATGTATTGGCAGGCTACTATAGCTATGTATTGGCAGGCTACTATAGCTATGTATTGGCAGGCTGCTATATGTATTGGTAGGCTACTATAGCTATGTATTGGTAGGCTACTATAGCTATGTATTGGTAGGCTGCTATATGTATTGGTAGGCTACTATAGCTATGTATTGGTAGGCTACTATGGCTATGTATTGGTAAGCTACTATAGCTATGTATTGGTAGGCTACTATAGCTATGTATTGGTAGGCTACTATAGCTATGTATTGGTAAGCTACTATAGCTATGTATTGGTAGGCTACTATAGCTATGTATTGGTAGGCTACTATAGCTATGTATTGGTAGGCTACTATAGCTATGTATTGGTAGGCTGCTATAGCTATGTATTGGAGGCTACTATAGCTATGTATTGGTAGGCTACTATAGCTATGTATTGGTAGGCTACTATAGCTATGTATTGGTAGGCTACTATAGCTATGTATTGGTAGGCTACTATAGCTATGTATTGGTAGGCTACTATAGCTATGTATTGGCAGGCTACTATAGCTATGTATTGGCAGGCTACTATAGCTATGTATTGGTAGGCTGCTATATGTATTGGTAGGCTACTATAGCTATGTATTGGTAGGCTACTATAGCTATGTATTGGTAGGCTGCTATATGTATTGGTAGGCTACTATAGCTATGTATTGGTAGGCTACTATAGCTATGTATTGGTAGGCTACTATAGCTATGTATTGGTAGGCTACTATAGCTATGTATTGGTAGGCTACTATAGCTATGTATTGGTAGGCTACTATAGCTATGTATTGGTAGGCTACTATAGCTATGTATTGGTAGGCTACTATAGCTATGTATTGGTAGGCTACTATAGCTATGTATTGGCAGGCTACTATAGCTATGTATTGGCAGGCTACTATAGCTATGTATTGGCAGGCTGCTATATGTATTGGTAGGCTACTATAGCTATGTATTGGTAGGCTACTATAGCTATGTATTGGTAGGCTGCTATATGTATTGGTAGGCTACTATAGCTATGTATTGGTAGGCTACTATGGCTATGTATTGGTAAGCTACTATAGCTATGTATTGGTAGGCTACTATAGCTATGTATTGGTAGGCTACTATAGCTATGTATTGGTAAGCTACTATAGCTATGTATTGGTAGGCTACTATAGCTATGTATTGGTAGGCTACTATAGCTATGTATTGGTAGGCTACTATAGCTATGTATTGGTAGGCTACTATAGCTATGTATTGGTAGGCTACTATAGCTATGTATTGGTAGGCTACTATAGCTATGTATTGGTAGGCTACTATAGCTATGTACTGGTAGGCTACTATAGCTATGTACTGGTAGGCTACTATAGCTATGTACTGGTAGGCTACTATAGCTATGTGTGGTGGGACGGCACGGGACGCTCGGAGTGCTGCCACCAGGGTTGTACTAATCTAGCTATCCCCAAGGCGTTCAGGCCTTCCACAACCCGAAGTTCACAGGGTCTGAATCTGCTAAGGATTGGGGACACGGAGAATAGCCAGCATGAGGTACAACTAAAGGGGCGTACGCCAGACTGGCCAATATATAGTAAACCAGCCGAGCATGCGCGATGATTAGGTGATACAGGAAACGGAAGGGTGAATACAGAAAAGGCAGGTGTGCGTGAAATAGGATGAACGAGTGATAAGTGTGCACGCAATAGTTTATATGAATGTGGTGGGCGTGGGTCTACCACATCTCCCCCCCCTTTGAGGTGAAGGCACACAAAAATAAATAAAGTAAACAAATAAAAAAGTAGATAAAAGTTCACAAGGCAAAATGTTCACATTGAGGGATGTGATGTATCATCCGATGGCCAGGACTGCCGGGAAAGAGCATCAGCGATCGGGTTCGCAACTCCTCGAATGTGCTGAATCTCAAAGTTGAACTCAAGTAGACGTAACTTCCATCTAGTCAATCTCGCCGAAGGGGCTGGGCCATCAATAATGTTAACCAGTGGCTTGTGGTCAGTGAAGACCTTGAAGAAGCGTCCTGCCAAATAAAGTCTAAAGTGCTCAATCGTGGCAAGTAGTGCTGTAGCCTCTAGGTCCAAAATGGCATAGTTTCTTTCTGCCGGAGACAGTTGCCGAGAATAGAAGGAGGCTGGGATCCAATCATCATCTCTGCGCACGCACAGAGTACCACCAATACCTGCATAGGAAGCATCAGAAAACACAGACAATACATCGTTAGAATTGGGAATAATAAGTGAGGTATGAGATGATATAGAACCGATGATAAGTTCGAAAGCTGTCACAAAGTCGTCATCACAAAGTAAGTGTTCGGGCTTATGTTTAGTCAAATGTGGATTAAGAACAGATGTGAGATTTGCAAGGTTGGGAATGAACTTGGAATAAAACGTAATAAGCCCAAGGAATGATTTCAGGGATGATTGGTTTTCGGCATGATGTAGTTTGAGATGTGGATGATTTTGGATTGAGGAATGGATAGGGTGCCCAGGCCCACATGAAAGCCAAGGAAGTCAAAAGAAGTGAAGCACCACGAACATTTTTCCTTCTTGACGGTTAACCCCGCCTGAGCGAGTCTGGAAAGCACTGAAGAAACATGAGACATGTGCTCGTCAAACGACTGGCTGAAAACTACAACATCGTCTATATAGGGGAGACTGAACCTCTCGAGACCTCGTAAGACAGATTGCATTAAAATCTGAAATGTGCAAGGTGCGTTTGTTAATCCAAAAGGCATAACCTTAAAATGAAATTTTCCTTGCAAACAAGTAAAAGCTGTAAAATGTCTAGAGTCTGGGTCCATAGGGACTTGATAAAAGCCCTTGAGGAGGTCCATTTTGGAAAGAACTGTTGCATTGCCGAGTTGAGCTAGGATGTCATCTATAGATGGCATGGTGAAGGGGTCTCTAACCGTAATCGAGTTCAGCTTTCTATAATCGATAACTATCCTAATGGCACCGTCTTTCTTTTTCACGGGGATAGGTGGGCTGGACCACTTAGAGGTTGAGGGCTCTATGACTCCTAATGCCAACATATTTTCAATCTCAGATCTGAATGAATCTTGGTGTGCAATCGGAATGGAATAAGAAGGCGACCAAATAGGGGTCGTGGAAGTAACCTGAATAGAATGAGTGACCAACGAAGTACAACCAGGTTTATCGGCAAATACCGAAGGAAAACTTCCCAAAACAGCGTCTAATTGGGATTGCTGAACAGATGATAACTCAAGTGGACGGGAAGTGTCAATAGGTGAGTTGAATTCGTTATCAGCTATTTCATCAGGTACGGAAAGAACTCTGTAAACAGGTAAGGACTTTTTAACTTGGGAAAGATGGACCGTTTTCGGTTTGCATTTCTTACCCTGTGGCACAATGGAAATGTTCAAAGGAGGTAAAACTTTGTGCACTACATAAGGACCAATCCAGTTTGCTTCCAAACATTTGTTGTGGCCTGGTTGACGTTTAAACACAATGTCACCAGGTTTAAAGTCCGCTGCCAACCCAGCGTCATGTGACAATCTCTTTGTGGAACACTTGGAGGTTAGTGCCTGTTTAACATGATGGGTTTGACACGCAAGCATGTTGTCCAAATCATAAATAAATTGAGGTAAGTTAACAGAAAAGGGTGACGGTGAAGTCCAAATGGATTTCAGCGTTGACAAAACAAAGGATGAAGGCTTTAAAAATAATAATTCATGGGGTGTGAAGCCGTGACGAGAATTGGGCATGTTGCGTGCAAAATACAGTGCAAGATCGAGTGCTACTGGCCAATCATGTTTGCGTTCAAGACATTTGGAAAGCATGGACTTAAGAGTCGAATGGAACCTTTCCAGTCTCCCATTAGACTGGGGGTGATAGGGTGAAGTCCTGATAGAGGAGATATTAAATCTCTTCTTCAAATGTGACAATGTAACTGACATAAAGTTAGATCCCTGGTCAGTTAAAATGACCAAAGGTGTACCCAATACAGAAATAATAGAAAGAATAGCCTTTGAGGTTTCCTCGGAAGTGTACGATTTAAGTGGGACTGCAAACGGAAATCCGGATGCTAACTCAAGGCAGGTTAAGATGAATCTGAACTTTGGCTTGGATGTCGGTAAGGGACCTACAATATCGAAGGCTAGCTTTTCCCCTCTCTCAGATATAATCTCAGGTTCTAACATCGGGACTTTAGGTGCGCCAGATCTATTATGGAGTATGCACTTCTTGCAAGACATAACATGTTTCTTAATGTCCCCTGAGAGATTTGGCCAAGTAAAGTGTTTATTCACTAACGCCCTGGTGGTATTGATTCCACCATGGCCTAAGCCTTCGTGTGCAGCCACTAAAACCCTTGACCTGAGAGAAGTAGGTACTACCAAAGCATGGGACACGGAATTCTGGGTCGAAGTCATGCACATTAGCAAACCATCAATGACAAAACAGTGTTTCTCGCCTTTGCGAGAAAATTCCCACAAAGATGCAAGTGATTCATCTGCCTGTTGAAGTTCTATGAACTTATCTCTGGTGATACCATCAAAACTAAGAGTGGGAATGGATCTGGGAACAAGTGAAAAATCAGATGAGTTGTGTGAAACAGGAACTGGTGTGGATTCATTGTCAAAGTCAACCATAGGAATGTCATCTAATGCAAGTGGACGGGCACCTTCCGTGCTGTGTAAGGCATCTGTGACATGAGCAGCTAGGTCAGACTCTGCCTGCATGGCGCGTGTAACCGTAAGAACTGGGTGTGGGTCAGACTTCAAATGATCAATGAGTTCCCGCTTGCCAAAGTCCAAGCCTAACAGAACTGTGCGTGGGGGCAAACGTGAGTCTACTGCTAACAAACAATTGCCTTGCAAAGTAGGGAGTACAACAGGTAAATCAAACATGGGTACAGACTTAGAGACTTGCGAAATACCTGCGATGGACACAAAACGGACAGGCTCATAATCCAGATCAATGAAATCGTCGGATACGACAGAGATCTTAGCACCGGAGTCAATCATTATTGGAGTTTCAATCCCATTAATGATGCCCTGAGTAATGAGGTCTTCCTCGTCATCAAAACAATTGAGTGGTGCGGCGTCTTCGTCAGGTGAGGTATCCTGGGGTGAAATGTCAACCTTACGGATAGGTTTGGGAATGTTTCTGGGCACGGGAGTAGGACGGCTAGAGGGCTGCTGGTTCAAGGAACCCTGTGACTCTGAAACTTGTGGCTGGGAATGTTGTGAAGAAACAGACGACTGAACTGTACAAGCGTTGGCGTAATGGCCTAATTGGTTGCATTTGTAGCAAGTGACAGTTGAGAGATTGCGTCTGGGAACGGTCTGAGGGTGTGAATGGCTTTGATAGGATTGGTGTGAATTGTTGGTCGGTGGAGCCAAAAGTGGTAAACGGTTGTGATTGGTCGCATGATGTTGTTGCCTATAGGGATGGCTAAAATTAGAATGGGGTGACTCCTGATGAGAATCATAATAAGGTTTCTGATGATGGAATTTAGAATGAGCAGATGAAGAAGATAAATACCATGAATTGCATTCCCGTATAAACAACTGATTAGTATGGCAAGGTTTGTTCAAGACGGCTTCCCTATGTTCTTGGGACATGCCTGCAACTACACCAACTGTTGCAAACAGGTTTGACATATCTTCTACGACTTTGTCATTAAATGTGGACAGGAAAGGAAGGCGATCTAAGATTACTTGGAACCTGTATTTCCAGTGATTGAACCATTGCAACATGGTCTTTGAGCCACCTGGACGGAACTTGAGGGGGTATGCATTCAGACATTCAGAGATGGAGTAACCACCCATGTTCAATAAAACCACCCTCATATCCACATAGGAGGTGCACTGGTCAATATTATTGTAATAGGCTTCCCTGTAATGGCCTGTCAAACACGCTGGCATATAATTATAAAAGTTGTTCAAGGGAATACGTCTGTTTGTAAGCTCGAATTCAAAACGGTGAAGGAATACAAACACGTCATCATGGTCATTCAATTTACCAATAACCTTGGATAGTTTCTCAGGGTTGGATGACTCATTGGAATCATGGTTAGAAACAGAATGGGACTGTAGAATCTGCTGTAACATGAACATGGTAGGGTCGATTTCATGTTCTTTAGCCTGGTCTGTCAGGGACTTAAGCTTAGCAGCAAGATCTATGCCTGGTGTGGCTTCTTTGTCTTTTAACATAGGAATGACAGACATGCTTGGATCAGCTACCACAGTGTTAACAGACTCAGACAGCGAGGTAGAAGAATCAGAACGAGGTGAGAGACTACTAAGAGAAGAAAGAGCAGGAGCATGGTCATAAGTACAATACTCAGAACCAGAGGAAGAAAGGGAATCAGAGGAAACAGGAAGCTTAGCTCTTTGCCGTCTAGTGTGCATGATAACAGAGGTGTATGAATGCTAACTGACACACTGAATAGAGTATAACACGATTGTACAGAGTTCAAGCACGACAAGATGAAACAACTACGGGTGCGTTAATAGAAACAAATAACTTGCGTTCGATGAATGAAGGATGATCTCTTGGGGGTAGCCAAAGACTTAGAACGTGTAGAACGAAGCAGGGCAGACTGCTGAAAGAAGTGGATTAAGAACTCGAAGTGGAAGGGGCACGGCGGAAATCCTCTACACCAGAGAATCAGGGATTGCTTGACAGATGTCACCCTCTGGTGAATCAACGTCTGGAACAGCGGAGAAGGAGAACTCAGATAAGGGCGTAGATAATTCGATGAGTGAGTACGTCTCGAACACCGCTGCCACCAACTGTGGTGGGACGGCACGGGACGCTCGGAGTGCTGCCACCAGGGTTGTACTACTTTAGCTATCCCCAAGGCGTTCAGGCCTTCCACAACCCGAAGTTCACAGGGTCTGAATCTGCTAAGGATTGGGGACACGGAGAATAGCCAGCATGAGGTACAACTAAAGGGGCGTACGCCAGACTGGCCAATATATAGTAAACCAGCCGAGCATGCGCGATGATTAGGTGATACAGGAAACGGAAGGGTGAATACAGAAAAGGCAGGTGTGCGTGAAATAGGATGAACGAGTGATAAGTGTGCACGCAATAGTTTATATGAATGTGGTGGGCGTGGGTCTACCACATATGTATCATTATCATTAGGGTGGCCGCATACCGCCTATGCAATTTTTTTTGTTGATGGTTGTTATGCACGATTACAACTATTGTATACTTACAGTGGCTCACAAGACAAAGTACCTGCTAAAGACGCCGCTTGTTAATTTTAGAGCGAATCTGGAGGAAATATCGGGGGCGGTTATAAAACTTTGTAATTTTGGAGCGGTGCGGTAAATTGGAGCTCCACAATTTGGTGCACTACTAGCCGAGCCGATACTCTATTGCAAAACAATGAGTTCTTTTTCATTTCAATATTACTTAATGATTTCTTCTCTTTTTTTTATTTTATAAGATATTGAAAATTTTAAGTTGTGGTGCAGTTAATTGATTTTAGGTTTACATTATTAGATTCCAAGAACAACTGATACAAGATCTGAAACTTTTATTCTATTTGCAACTCTTATGAAATAACCCCACCCCCCACTTCTTGTACTCTAGTAGCTATACGCAAGCAATTTTCCAGTTGGTTTGCATTGGTTCTAAAAAGAGCCTGCCTATATCAAGAGTAAACAAAGATCAATGCAACAATAACAAGAGAGTCCAGTTTCTTGGAGATAGCCCGAGGTGAAGGTCTTAGAGCGTGCAGCTTGGGAAGTCTTTGCTCCTCAGAAATCGAACCTGCTGGATCCATTGGCTTGAGCTCATGTGCAGAGCCTGGAGAACGGCTACAGGAGGAGAGGCAGCCTGGCGCACCTTGCCGCATGAGCTCAGATGAGGACTACTGTATGGAGTGTTGCTGTAAACGGCTATGAGACAACCTGAAGCCAAGACACCACAACTTCGCGAATATTCTTTTGCTGCTACTGCATGATTATTTCTGCTTGTGAATTATCGAATGGTGGGGTATTGGCGGGGAATAAATTAATGTCCGGATCTGCGGGCGGCCACCCTTAAACTTTTGAGTATTTTTCAATTAAAAACAACAACATTCTATTTCATTATTAAAGATGCAATAATGAATATATGAAGGTATTATTTTATTAAAGAAAGTAGCTAGTCAGTTGCATTAAGTATTGATATCATTCATATGTATGTTTTACTTTCTTGTCTTTATGGTTAGCGTAGAGCTATATGTATTGCTATAAATAAGTACAGAAAATATTTTGTGCTTGGATTATTGTAAATGCCAACTTGGCTCTACCAAGCTAACAATGAAATGACCTATAGTAAATTTTTAATGACACATTTTTTTTGTCAATTTAATCTAAGAGTTGTCACATGTGCTCTAAATGTATCAATATTTTATTACTTTTGTAGAAACCTAACAATAATAACATGAAAGGATCAGAAAAGAAACATACTAGTTCTAGGTAAGAATTTAATCAATGCAAACATGCATATAGTTGTGTGTTGGTATTGTTCTTACATGGTATTTGTTAACAAATGATATGGTATTGCCAACTTTCTTAAGTTGTATATTTGATTAGAAGGGAGATGATAGTTATCTTTAATTTATTTAGATTTTGTGGTTAGTTTTTGTGAAGTTTGAATTCTGAGACAATAATTTAGCCGAAGTGAATAGATAAAAATAAAAAAATGTAAGAGATGTGAAATAAAAAAAAGACAAGAAAGAAAGTAAAACTAAAGAAAAAAAAAAAGAAAAAAAAAAAAGAAAGAAGGAAAAGGATACAATAGATTAGAATCACTATTCCGGACAGTATAATGGTAGGTGTGTGTGATTGGATAGGTTTGAATAATAATTATGTTTATCACGACAACGACAGTGACAACCAAAGATGACAGTGCGTACATTCATGAGTTTGGTAAAGTGTCATTGTTAACTGAATGAAGTTCTACCCACTACATACATAGCTGAAAGAAAAAAGGACTTGAATACAATGTTTTTTTTGGTGAAGCAAAAAGTTAGGCTTAATTTCCAGTCATATTATCTATAGCATTCTCTTGTGACAGCCATTCTTCTGCATGTCTTACTCCATGGCTTCTACCTCTGCCTTGACCACCTGCTCTGGTGCTCACAGTGTGGCTAATTCGAGTGTCTCAGCTCCACCCACTTCCTGGACTAACATACTGGGATGCACCCCTCTCACTCTAGCATAATTTTCTGTTGCTAACATTTGTTTGAAATAATTTAATCATTACTTGTTCTCTGCAGACAGGTATATAACAATCTGGCTCCATTTGTTCATTAAAGTTAATGAAGCTCTGAAGAAAGCATACAGTTACTTGGATGATAAAGCATGAATGAGAGTAGCCCATCATTAATTGTGACAACCATATTCTATTAAAGTGTGTGTGGCATCACTAATTCATGACTCCTGTGCTCACATTACATTATGCCTGTCATACATTCACGACTACCATCCACTAAGAGTTAATATCTTGCTATTGTGACAGTCACACCTCAAAGCGGTGGGCTAGCCCTATAGTACATATCTGATATGTTCTTGTAGTATTCCCATTTTAAATATACTGACATATATTATTTTTTCACATCTAGTTTTTTAATATTCATCATTTTTACGTACCTAAATGCACTTAATTGGGATTAATCTTATCATGCAATGAAGCCAAGCTTTATGATTTGCTGATTAGATTTTTTTATGTTGTTTTAGTGGCTCTATTTGGTATTGATTGCTAGGGTAGGGTATCTTTATCATCCTTTGGTAATTTACAAGGTTAATATAGATTTTTGAATGTCTTAACCACCCAGACTTTTTTATACACGCTAAGAACTTTTAATTGTACTGTTGGAGTAATCGGAATACACTGAATTACTTTGATTTAGATATGAAGTTTCAATGTCTGGACTTTGTGATGATGGAGTAGAACTTACATTTAGAGCTATATTGCCATTGGAATATTGGGGCTTTGATGATAGGAGTTCACTATATTTGCGGTTTGGCCATCCCAGACTGGGACAGTGGATACGCAATGTTGGAAGTTTTACTCGATCTCGGTGAGTAACATATTATAAGGTTAGCATTTTGTACCAAGCAAGAACCATGTAATATAATACAATTTGTGTACAGTAAGCGCAAAAGAAATTATGGATGTCATGTTGTAATATGGCCGTAGGTGTTTTTTAGCTACGCGAAAATGTGTCAATAGATAAAAATTGATGACCGCAGAGGACGCGAAAATGCGTCAATAAATAAAAATTGATAACCGCAGAGGACATGAAACTATGTCAAAAATGTGTCTTCGCATCCACTAGTGGACGCGAAGACACATTTTTGACATATTTTGCCTGAAATATACTTACAACAATATAGAATCGTCTGCAATTGTAATTGGTGGCTTCCCTGACTCCACGTCCTACACCTTTGTGGAGTCAGGGAAGCCACCAATTACAGTTGCAGGCGATTCTATATTGTTGCAAGTATATTTCAGGCTTATGAAATATATAGACTGCCATAAGAAATTGTTGAGTAAATTTTGTCACAACAGTGAGACTTGTTTCTGGTTAAGTATACGTAGAAAATTCATTTTATAACATAATCAAGGTACACAGAATAATATTTTTAGAAACCAATATTACTTTAGCTATAACTGCTCATGATATGAAAGAAAACTTCTGCAAGTGGAAAATACTGGCACATTAGCATCCTAGTGATGAAGACATAATATTCTTGACCTGATACAGGATGGCAGTAACTCGGATGATATTGACGAAGAGTTTGATGACAGTGAAAATAACTTCAGTGCTGATGGGTGAGCAACTAAGTGGTTGAGGACTCTGACGAGAACATAATTGATGATTTTGGAAGTGGAAATTTCTACAGGAAATTCAACATACATTATATTATAGCAATAAGTAAAAATAAATATTTTATTACATAGCAGGTGCAACTGAAGGAAGCCCTCTTACATTACATCATATATGGTACAGACCAGTTACACTTCATAGTAAGATCAATAACTCTTACAAAATTAACAATACATCCTACCAGCACACAACAGTAAAAACGCCTTGGAGTACCAAACTGAATACACTCAAATATCATGAGTTTATGCTTTCCCAATAGCTAAAGCATACTCTATCATTCAATAATACTGTCCCCGAGGCAATCTTCAACCGTTCGACTTCATTCTCAAGTTTTGTGTCACCCTCCCACCAAGCAATCAATCCTCTGATTCTCGCATGCGCCCATGACTACATTACATTAGGCGCAATTAAAATTTTTAATCATGTATAATCGGTTAATGCGTCTGTATTTGTACGTACATTGTTAGGAGCACAAAAGGAGATAAAATGGATACACATACACAGCAGAAAATTAGCATGCAGGAAGTGGTACTGGTTCACTTTTTTTTAGCAAGTGTGTCACCACTAGCAGGGAGACTTTCAGCATGAATCTTGATAATATGAACAAAGACATTGTTGCTTGCATAGAAATGCGAGAGAGAGAGAAGACGAGAGCACTGTGAGAGTTTAAGATATTCTAGGAATGCAATTTTTCACGTCTCGAAGACAGCAAGAGAGTGTCTGACAAAGACTTCAGGTGTAACTTAATGACTAAGTGGACCCAGTAGTCAGGTTATTTTGAACAACTGTACCAGTCAATCAGATATTCTAAAAACTGAAACAAACTTCGAACCTGAAGTATCAAAAATTGAACATTGTCCAGACATCAACTTGAGTCTAACATGTTGACTATTGCCAGGACAGGTAAGATAGTGAACAAAGGAAAAGCATATCACTGTTCACATTTTTAATATTACTAATACTAAACCATCAACCACCCTAAATTAAAAATATTAAAAATTGGGCAAAAAAAAAAAAGCCACAAAAACAAGCCTGCCTGATAGTCCCATAGTATGTCCGGGTTGAGTTGGTGCGGTAAAATGTGTTAATAACTTTTGAAAGGAAGTAGCTACGCTTCCGGGGTTTGTATCATTTGAACGCTCGCGCCAAAGCAGTCCAGAAAATTACCTCTACAAACTTTAGAGCCGGCGGGAAAGTGCAGTTTCAAGACTCAATAGAATGTGCTGTTTCAAGACTCAATAGAAAGTGCTGTTTCAAGACTCAATAGAAAAGTCTATGGGAATAAATAAAACCACAAGTTTCCCGCACTACACACGGCGGGATTTAGTCATGTGCTCAAACCGGGCCAATCATGTGTGCTCTACCTCAGAGGCAATTGTAAACAAAAAGCAGTCGTAGTTTGGTGACTTAGTTTCTACCCTACTTCTTGACATTCTGGTTCATTTTAGACACAGAACTTTGTTGCTATTCAAGGCTGCTTAACAAGAGCGAGCTACAATGTGAGGTACATTTATAACACGGTTTGTTTGTCCACTCAGATTTTCTTACCAGTTAGATAGGGCCTAGTTTAGAAACTCAGCCAATATACTGTTTGCTGACCAAGATAATATGATATATAATTCATCATAGACTCTATATGCCACTATTGATGCTTTAGCTGTTCATTACTCCTCATATCTATAAAGGTACATTTCTCTATGGTTATGAGGATGCTATTTACCACCCTCCTAATTCAACTGCTGCTTGTAGCTACCACAATTTCATGTCATCATAAAGTTATATAATATGTCGTCATAAAATTATATTAATATATGTCAATTTTTTTGTATAATTAACAAAATTGAAATTTAACAAAATAGATAGATAATAAAGTAAAATTATGAATAAAATGTTCCACGTGAAGGACATAAAGTAATACTGGAATGTGTGCGGCCATAGCTAAAGGTGTAGGTGATATACTGGATTCTTCACATTATTGTTGAGTACTTCAGAAGTTCGTCACACCAAATACACGCTTGAGCACACAGCAATCAGACTTACTTGAGGAAGCGTTCAGCCACAGTCCTGCGCTTCTTTTCCTCGAAGATTTATGCTACATTAGTAGCTCCAGATCACCCTCTGTAACCTTCAGCCAGTTTTAACGCACAGCTAGGAGCTCGTATAAACGATAAACTATGAGTGATTAGTTATAACCGGGCATATAGTCAATACAGCTGTGGAAGAAACCGCCATAGCAGCTTCTTTTTCATTTCAACAAGATAACTTACGGTAATAATGCGTATCTTAGACCAGCCCCGTTTTTACCCGTGGGTGTCGATGTTTTGCACATTTGAGCTACTACTGTCATGTGACCTGAATTTGTTTCTGGTTTCGCCAAGTGCATTCCTCTTTTGCCACATTTGTGGTCGCGCCAACTCGACGTGGACATAATATAGCCCCATTCCAGCTAGGGTTATGCTTGTACTGTTCAAGGCATTCCACAGTGCGGCAACTGACATAAAAGAAAGTTATTTCATTTTGCTGGGCCCTCTATCTTATCAGCTAATAGAAAATCAAAGTCCCCTCACACCTGACCTGTAGCCTTGTTGGCATCACTGGAAATACGGAAGTCACACGATGAGATTATTCAGATAGTGAAAATGACCCTGCACCACTTCCTTGGTTAGGTGCCAAAGAAAGGTGTTCACATTGGGTACACATCAATCTAAAGGGGTGCATGGGATCCATGAATACTGAGTTGTCTGTTTTTAGTGGTGGACAAGCACCTGGCATGAGCCACTTCAATGTCGACCTCTGTCAATGATACTGGCCTCTTGGCCTCTCCATGAAACCTCTGTTGCTGCCACATCTCCACACTAATGTAAGTCAGTGAGCAGAGTTGGGAGTTGATCTTTTTGTTGATTCTGCACTCATTCAGATGGGAGAGGTTGGTGACGAGCCTAAGTTTTCCCATATTGTGCTCTTTAATTATTTATTGAGGTACACCTTGACAACTTCCATGTGCTAAAATGTAGATTTTGGGTTTCAATTCATTGTCTTCAGGTGAAACCTATTACTTATACCCTATTCTAAAAATTTTCCTTAGCCCCCTGCAGATGTACTAGGCACAGGTAGGATCTAGGTACCTTGCCAACAACCACTCCTTCTCTTTTGACTATGGTGGAGTTGAAACTACTGAGATGGGGTAGTACAGATGCTCATGTGTATGCCATGTACAGATACTATTTGTATGACAAGCAGGTGATATCAGCAATAACCCTGGGAACCATTCCGGATGGTTCGGTTTTGACCAGACCATCTTTTCAAAGGGGGAAATTCCGAAATAATGATTTTTACTGATATTTAAATTCCGCAATTAACAATTTTTACCTGTTCTTTTTATCAATACTTTTGCAGTGGTGTATAGCTTTGGCTATAGAATGGCTTCATCTTCATCATTGAATACTACTTCCTTAGAGTATCTGGATATTCCAGACAAATATTGCCCTCAACTATCTTCTTTTAACTTCCCTAAGAATAGTTTTGGCTCAAAAAAACTATGCAGAGGTTATGCCAGAGGACCTAGTAGTCAAGACTTGAAGGTGAAAAATTAACCAAGTCATGTTATGTTGCTTGATCCAAATCATGGGTACCCTTATCATCAAAATTTCTGCTTCTTCTTGCTTGGTTGTGCTGGTGTAGATAATAAAATTTTACACTTAAAACTGCATCATCACAGTTGGCTCATGCTCAGTACCAGCTATGTGACCACATACCTTTGAGCAACAGCCAACTGCATATACTAATGTAATAAACTAACTAAAAACATCATTTTTTTGGCATTAGCAGGGTGTATGTGCATACTAATAGTATGGCTTGTAAGTTGCCCATTAAAAAATGAATGGGAAAAATCGCTGTCCAATGGAAATTGCACGGGGAAAGTGAAATAGCGCGTAACTAATTGAAATACCTCGGCAACTAAGTGGAAAGTAAGTGAAATACCTCGGTATCTAAGTGAAATAGTATGGGTAAGTGTGCACGCGTGCAGCGTTAACCTTGGAAACAACGTACAGTTGAAGTTGTTTCTAGTTGGAGACCATGTCATTGTTTACCACAGAACCTCTAACCGTATTAGACGGAATGTTTTACAACAGATTAGGAGGGGGTCGTACGTTGAAAAGAAAGTTCCAGCGGAAGCTAATCCTGAAATAAGGAAATAGTGAGTGAACGATTCAGTGTAGCTACAATTTCAAAAGACTTTTTAAAAAGCTGGCCTACTATTAGCGAGTATTAGCATGGGTAATCTGTGCTATAGGGATTAAACTCGTATAGCAATTGAAATAACACTCGGCTTCGCCTCGTGCTTTTTCAATAACATTACTCGTGCTATTAATCCCGAATAGCACGGTTACCCGTGCTATTACTCATACAAATACTGAAATTTTAACCCTTTTGACACCGACTTTCTTGTAACACTTTGGGGTCATCTTTTAGAATTCAAATTTGATTTTAAGATTTCTACCGCAAATCAATTGTAAACAACCATAATTAAAGCTGATGTGATTACGATGTCAAAAGTGTTAATTTAATTATAGCATTGCATAACTTATTTTATCAATGTACATACCTTAGAATTGATGTGCAACTTACAGCTATGCCACTCTTTTTCTAATTAGATAATCAAAGTCTTTGCCAGCAAAGAAGCAGCTGCTCCATTTTCTCTTCTCAGTTTGTACGCAAACATTAGAATAGTTCTGGAAAAACACCCAGAAATAATTTTCACGTGGGAACTTTTCTTTGCATTCAATTTCATGGCTGTTTAATGAAAATACTATTGTTTGAAGGTATTATTTTTCCTTTAAAATAAAAGCACATGATGGTGAGCAAGTTACTAAATATATTACTAATTAAACTGATAATTAAAAAACCTTAGTAACGAGAAGATTGGCCTCAACCTTGGTTATACTCACAGCTATTATGATGCAGAAGGATTTATAGTAAACAAGTCTAAACATACAAAATGTGAAGCATTATTAAGAAGTTACTACATGTAGTTTAGCTACTATCATACTATAACTATGTCATCTTTCATTTATTCATTATTTTACCACATGTACATACATGTACATACACCTGCGTTATTGTAATGATCTGGTAAATAATTGGTTTGTTAGAATAATGATTTTAGAAATTTTAAATACATGTACAAAGTGGATATACTTAATTGGTTCCTTTGATTTTCTGTACATAGAGAGCCCAATAAAAAGTTACAGATGATGGTGTGCACATTGAAAGTACATCCAGATATCATACGGAATCCTATTGCTTATAAGTATTATGTCCTTACACAATCAACCATGAAAGATGAGACTTATGGATTTGAAGATTTACAAGTAGATCCAAAATTTGGCAAGCATTATGTCAACAGACGATTGGTAGTTGACAAATCTCAAAAAGGTACTATAAATTAGTTATGATTCTGTACTTTATTATAAACTAGCAAGTGTCCTGCTGTAAAGCAGCGCTTGATGTACTAATTTTTTCTAGTTAGAAATGCAGTAGCATAAGTTTTTTTAATCCATTCGTATATCCTCTAACACTTGGTTTAATTACACTTTTTTCCTCTCCTGACTCTCTTTCTTTCTGAGCCTTTTCCTCTGTTCAGCTCTTTTTTCTTAAGTCATTGCTTCCCTTCTCCTCCTTTGTCTTACTTTTTCCTGCTTCTCAGTCTCTCTGTCCTTCTATCTATGATTGTGGACTTCAGCTTTGTGAAACTGTAGCCTTCCTACCTGAATGTGATGACGCTATTGGCCCATGGGACGATCAATTGTGTTACTGGACAACACTCCTACACATTGACATGTTATTACTACACCGAGTAAAATATTCTATGGGTCTTTGTAATTGCTAGCTAGCTACTTTATAGTAGCACTGGGTGTTCACAGTTGGTGTTTCATGTTTAATTCAGGTTATTTCCTCTCTTCTTGTCAGACCCATAGTTACTTAATGGTTTTATTAAATGACTGCAACCCATCATCAGCTTTCATTTATGCTTTTGTAGCTTATAGGTCATTCTTTTAATTATCTGCAATATTTGTGTGCCTACTCCATATTTCAGCACTAGTTATCAGTAAGTGTGAACGCTTTTTCCTTTACATTGCACATGGTCATCTAGAGAAAGTGTTTTTAGATGTATTTTCAGTGACGTTCTGCAGAGAGACAGGTAAGTTGTTGCTGGTAAGAATTGACAGGTGAGAATTAAGAAGACTATCTGCATTGCTACTTGCCTGTGGTCTGATATTTGTATAGTTACGCTATAGGAATAGCATGCCTGTCAAACTGATCAGCTTAATGAGATTTCAGATTGATATGGCTTGGAGTAATGTGAGTATGCTAGAACTCTAGCTATACATTAGGTCCAAGTCTGTAGGAAAAATACTGTTGCTGCAAGCTATTAGTTTGCAGGCATCATCATGTATCATGACTGTGCCTACAAAATTCTAGGTGCTGGAAAAATTTCGACCTGAACAATGCTGTTTAAGTTCTTTGAAAAGGACTCATTCTGTTAAATGTTACTCACTGGTGAATATATCAAGCCTAAAAATAAAAAGAAAACTTACATTATTTTTACAATTCATTTTACGTTATAGAAAGGCCACTCTTGTTAAGTTTTTGTATTACTCAATAATTTCATAATCTGGGTAAGGAATTTGGATAAAGTGAGAGGGAGAATTACAAATTAAAATTTTATGGGAGGTCACCAGATAATATGTGATTAGCAAGTATGTGGCACTTGATGTACTAACCTTGGCAAACTAGGAATGCAGTAGTATAAGGTACTTTTATTCACTATCAGACCAGCAGGAAAAGACTGAGGATATTTGATTGTGTACTGAATCAGCCTATTGAGTGCCTTTACGTAGAAAATGTATTGAATTGGAAATTAATGCAATTGGCACTGAATGGTATTATAGAATTAGCAGACCCTAAGGGGAAGCAATAAGCATAAAAATGTAGCTTAGGGGGATGCAATAACCCAATACAATAACTCCGGACTTCCCCTTTACTGCAGAATATTGTGGCACACGATACTTGGTTAAGTAAAATAGCTTCATATGAATACAGAGACTTTTTATTACTAGCTATGAGAGTGCTCAGTTCATACAGACTACCACTTGCACTCTGCGAGAAGTCTGTCTAATTCTTTGGGTGAAATATTCTCAATTTTTCATTTTTCATTTATCCCTTTGCACGAACAATAGCTACCACGTTATCAAGTCGGGTAATGTTTTATTTTGAGTATTACAGCTGTAATTCCTCATCGTCAAGACTAACTGATTGTTCACTCTCAATGCTACAAGGTAGTGGTACTTCTTGCCCTTCACATTCCCTCTCTACTCCACCTCAAATATTGGAGAAAAGATTTTCAATGACTTCATCAGAATAAAAAATAGAATGACTTCTTGGCAGCATCCATTACAATAGCCACTCGGTTTCTATGCCATTCGCGCATGACCAGTACACAATAAATTGATTAATCATTGATACCACGGGAATATCACTCGTCTGTTGGTGGTATTTACGCTAGTGCCTGCAGAACTCGTGCAAATGCTAGCCGACAGACTCGTGATATTCTGTGGTATTCAATAATTAATCTATATTTATCTAGTATAGCTGTTTTTGTTTTTTTAACTGGGTGTTAGGCCAGTAGAGTAGTGAGGAGGAGTACCTACTAACAGCTTTGGGAGAACCACTAAAATTATAAGAATTTTAATGCAAAATGCTCAAAAACTCCCAAATTTATTGATATAAATGCACTGTACAAAACACATTGCCTTACCACATTTTTGTGGTTTTCTTTGAGTCTTCTCATTTTAAACTATTTTGGTGTATGCACAATGGCTTTTTGAATAGATTTTACATTGTGACTATGTAATTATTACTAATTTTGTATTATGTAGTTTTATTTATTGAACTCCTTGAAATCATTCACGTAAACACATACAAGTCTCTTAAATTTAATTGTGAAGTCAGTACTGTGTAGGTTCATAATTTCTAGGTTTATATGAAGTTTATGATAGTAGATGGTAATATAAATTTGCCTAACTAAGAGTTAATCTTTCTTGCAAATGTAATAGTGAAGTTATATTATATTGCTTATTTGCTTATATTGTTTAGTTCTTTATTATCTCTCTCAATAATAAAATTGCCGAGTCAAAATAGCCAGTTACTACCTATATTTAATGGCAATTTTTTACCTTGAAGTGGCTGCTAATACTCAGTGAACTTGTAAATCACTCTTTGTCTATTGAGAACTTTTAGCTTTTAAAAAAATGGTTATAATTTCCATTGACATAAGCCTTCAAAAGTATTTTCTTTGTCATCTTGTATTTCTCACACTGTATGTTGTGCAGGTGGCTTTCGTCAATATGATGGTTTAATATTACCCAGATTACAAGTAGCCACTGGTTGGTTGAGTACATTGACTAGTTACTTCACACGATCAAAATCCAATCTTCCAAGCCATGATGAGGCTCAACAATTAGCTCTTTATGAATATCTTTCTAATTTTCAATTAACATTGATCAAATGTGCCGTTAATGACTCCAGTTTAACTAAGTGTATAAATAACACATTTCTTATATTTGAACAACTTTATATTCAAAAAATATATCATGGAGATTCTGGCGTAAAGGAGATGGGAGTAACGATAGCTGCTCATCTGCAACAGGTAACTTAACGATGATTATTTTTAATATTCATTTTGTATAATGTTTTGAGTCTTATTTGGATAAAAACAACAACAACAACTTATAATGGAGTCTTTATTTTAAATAAAGAAAGTGTTAGTAAGTATTGTCACAAAACTAATTAAGACGAGCCACAAGATTTACTGATATCCTACTGTTATAGTCATAATTGGCCACACTACTTTAAATGTCTTGATTTTTAATGATGGATAGAAGGAAGTAAAGATAGTAAATATGGTAAAAGGTAGTCAGTGTTTTAATATGTCATAATGTTTAAAAGATCTGTATACATAGGTGTTTAAACATAGAGGCTGCGTTTATAATTCAATGCTATTCTCCGTAGGCGAAATCAGTGGCCTCGTTTACCACATTCTAAACTCCTTCTGGCGGTCTGGGTATAAAAAAGGAGAATCCCCGGCATGCTCTTTGTTCAAATTCAAAAGAGTAGCCATGCAAAGGAACCCTCTGTAATAGCTAACTATTCTTTCAACTCAATCCATACCACGTTTTAAACAGTACCCAACTCACAAACTGCTATATGTAATCATTTTTGCAAGTGATATAGTAGATTAATCCAGTCTAGCACTTATCAATGCTGTGAGTGTGTACCAAGGTATTTCTTGATTGATGATGAGACCTGAGGCTAGTATCGAGCAGTATTTGATGGCACGCTGCGTATCTGGTGCAGTTGAATTTTGTTGCATCAATAGCAAACAGAATGCTTCTTTTTTTTCTATTCATAGACCACCATTTTTGTTTGTTTTTGTTTCTATATCTTTCTGTTAATGTGCTCATGACTTATTTTTTTTACTTATGTGACACTGTTTCCCTATTTTGGTGCACTAAGTTGCTGTAATGCATACTAAAATGATCTCCGGGAAGTTGGTGATAAAAACTGTCAGCCGCCTTTTTTTTCCCACTTAGTGCAAAATATATCCCTGGCTATGACCTTCGTAACCTCCTCATTTTAATGGCAGTTTTGTGACCCCGATAATTAGACATTGTTTTCATTAAGAATGATGAAGTGCTATAAGGAATACGAAGAAAAAAAAGGGGGGGGGGGGGCAACTACAACACTGAATTTACAAAGCAACACTTTCTTATCTCGAAGTGCAACTATAGTACACTCTGTCTTTTGTGCTTTATGTTATACAACACTAGCAATGTCCCTGTAAAAAGAACTGATTTTAAGCTAGCTATTAATTACTTTGTGTCAAATTTGTTATGGTCAAGTTTATATCAGTTTTCTTATTTGATATTGACAGAACTTTATAGATTGGTTGATCACAACATCAGCGCAGCTCTCTCAAGTTAACATTACATCATGTGAAGATAATGGGCGACGCATGTGTTCAGTCTTGGTTTTACTTTATCTTCTTTGGAAATTACTTTACAAAAATAAAAAGTATGACGATTGTATTATTGACATGTTTATGATGCTGTTTATGAAGCCACAAAAAGTTGAAGGCAAGAAGTGGACTATAACTGAACTGAAAATTTTGAAAAGTTTTGTTCCAAAGGAATTTTATTCTAATTTAGCTGAGTGCTTGATAAAGTTACTTCAAGTGACTATTGACAAAAAAAAAATGTATCCAGCTCTATGGCTACTTGTGCTACCTGTACTTCATATTTTTCAAGAAAAAGTGCAAGTAACAGATACTATTGAAGGATTCCAATTCATCGAACTTTCACAATGGTATGATGATGACATCATTCTTCCTCCAAGTCAGTTTACATCACTTCATGTACCTGATAATTCAAGGTAATTTAAATAAATACCATGATATGGTCATTTATGACCGATTTTAGTATAGCAGCGATTTATACATGGCTGCATATTTGCACGCAGCATGAGACAGTATGGTGAGATATCATGAGTTATCTCAAGATCACAAGCCTAAAAATACTATTGTGAACATATCTAGTATAGAATATATATTATATATAAGCAGTAAAAAATAAAAATAAAATAATGTTCATAAGTTCACTTATTATGACTAGATACTCTTTGTGGTACAAAAATATTTTTCCCAAGGTGATTTTGGAGGGAATTGATACAGGGGAATATTAACCATGGTATGATCAAAAATGGTATAAAAATATTAATTTCATATCTTGATGTGTTCTCTTATTTTCCCCCTAAATTTTGGTTACAATTAATTTAAAGGGTTTTATTTCCTAGCTTGGGACAATTTCCAAGGGGATCAAACTAGATTTAGGGTGCTTGCTGCTGCTATTATTAAATTAGATGTATTCTCTCTTTTTCACAGTCTTTTTTAAACAATACAAAATTTAAAATATTTGGTCGCCACCGGGAATCGAGCCCAGACTGCTTGTATATATAACACACAAGCGCTCTGCCACTGAGCTATAACAACCAGCCGGCGAACAAACACTCCAATTCTGTATTTGTACTGTTAAGGGGTACTGCTATGCTACAGTCTCGCTCTGAACAGACCAACGAAAATTCTCTTTTTTCAAAGATTCTTATTATTCGTTGAAATTTTTACTCCTCTAATTTATCACTTCACATGAGTTGAGTATGCTTACATACATGCATATTATTGAAAATTAAAAGGACAATAATAGTTTTTTTCAACACTTTTTAATTACTTAATGATTGAAGTCCTCCAAAGCAAGCAGGACACTCTAAGGAGTCTTGGTATACACGCATGAGCACACACACACACAAGCACACACACACTATATATATATATATATATATAGACACCGATTATATAAGCTATTTAACAAGATTTAATTTTCCAATTTATGTTAATGTTTTTATGTACCACTCTAACACAGTAGCAATTTGTGACCTGTCTTGAAACTGTTATACAATTTTCTCTATCAGAATATAAAGAATTGAACACAGACTCCCTGGCTTTCGCCATCAATCCTCAGAGTTACTATAACCTCAAATTTCATAATTTTTCCTTATTTATGGACAATATTAATAATGTGTCATAATTCCATACAGTTTATTATGAAACTTATTTTGAATAATAAGAAACTCTTTCAATTTATTAATTATGGGCAGGGAACTATTTCTGTTCTAAAACAAAAATTTTATTTTGAGTATTAGATGCAGTTAATGTTACTTACTCAATAGCACAGAGGGTGTATGCTATATGCAAGAATATACTAATGGATATAAAGGCATGAATTTTATTCTTGCTGTTCATTTGACCACATTAATTCAATGGAGATTTTCTCAAACAGGGAGACAAAGAGAGAATTGTGTGCCCAAGGTGGTTGCAGATTTCTTAGACAGTCAGATTTTTCATTGATTCATAATTTTCCAATATGTGTGTTGATGAAATAATTATATTCTTTTTTGTAGAATAATTCAAAAGCTGTATGAGGAGTTGAAGGATTTAACATATTTTGATCCTAATTTATTGACAGCAATATTATATATTTGTCCAATTCAAGAACGGAATTTTCTTTTTCATCAAGTGCCAATATTTTTTTCAAGTAATTTTTTACTTTACATGATAAAAAATTGTGAGAAGCCTGGATATAAGTTAAATTCAGAACAGGTTAGTACTTTTTAAGCAATATTTATTGTTGTATAAACTGATGATTATTTGTGTTTTGATAAAGACAATACTATTGGTGACACTTCATTCTTTATTTAATCGTAGAGCTAATTGCACGCATGCGCTAGCAGGGTAAAGTGATCGTTTTCGTTTTAATTGTTCATATATATGTGTGTACATGTATATAAATATGTGTACGTGCATATTGGTATGTAGACAACTAATTTGACAGAACTATATTTTGACGAATCTAACTTACTTTTAAACTTATCCCAAAAACGTATTCACACCACTGCTACCATCTAAATCGGTGTTTACTCACCAGACAATTCTCGATCCTGGTTTTGGTAAGTGAATTTGGCAACCTTTACCATTTTAATAGTCCATACCCAACAAGCCTTGCCTATAGACAATGATTTTTACCTAGTGTTTAGGGTTCTGCTTGAACTTAAAGAAAGATTACAAAAGTTGCTGTGCTTTGAATACTTTACAGTGCTTCGAGGAAACCTGTGTGTTGTTTAGTGATATCAAAACGAATTTGCAAGTCTAGTCTAAATCTTTTGTAGAGTCTTGATAGTGTGCAATATACCTCTGCTCTATGTGGCAGACCAATTTACTGCTAAGGAGTGAGTACTAGATTCACATGTGAAAACTTACTTGGCTCAGAACAGTTTATAATAGTTAACTTGACTTACTTGGCCTAAAACACCATAGCACGCAGGAACTGTCAACGTTTGAAAAATCATAACTTCATAACTTGGTCTCACTATTTTTTTTTTACAGAGATGTTTCTCTTTGAAAGGTCTTTTCTGCTCTAGTGTGTGCATTCGTCTACTTTTTTCGAACTTTATTTGGTTAAGTTATCCATGTTTATTCTAATTTTCATTATAAAACTATAGTGTTTTTTAATTAATATCAAAAAAAAAATTAGAAACTTCCTTTCAAATTACACGCTACACAAGGTATTAAGAACTTGTGTTTGAAGTTGGAAGTTTTGATTTCAGTCCATTTAAATTAGCGTTGTTGATTGGTATCTTATTCTAGTACACAAAATTTATATTATCTTCAGTAATTTAAATTAGTCCATTGTTGTGGTGCTCATGTGCATTTAGGTTAAACATTATATTACCTTAATGAATACTTTGATTCTCAAGGTGAAGTCTGAGTCTGATATTCCTGGGTGAGTTAAAGTTGTGATCAATAATCATTAGTAGCTCATGGAGTAAGAGGGAGGGAGGATATTTGCCTTTCCAATAATTCTCAAGGTGGAAATGGGAGGGGGGTGGGGGGGGGGGGGGGAAGGGAGAAGACTGGTTTCAACATTTTACTTTGAAGACATTAGATAGTAATGTACTCGGAGTAATTTTTTTCTCCAAATCAAAGAGATCTCCAGGAAGGCAGGACTTATAACCTAAATACACAGGTTCACTTTGACTTCAGTATCAAGACTCGATTATAGTATACTTTGCTGTTCATCAAGTGAATTCAGGGCATAAAAAATGGTTCTCTTATTTTACTCTTTACTTTCTAAATTTTAGTTTGTATTTTGAAGCTGTGCCAAGTCAATTGGACAGTTCTTTTATTCATTAATAATTTTTTTTGTCACCGCTACTTATTGTATCAACCTCCCAGGAAGAATCCTATCTTTCATGTCTTATTGTTACCATCTGATTTATGCGTCTTTGTCATTCTTGTTCACAGCTATAGCTCATTATATGTAGTTCAAGATAAAGCATGCAAGAAGTGCTATTCAGCCATTTAAACTACACTCTTATTGGGGTAAGCGTGAGTAGCTGTGCACGCGGAGCCGTACTTTTTTTTATCAAGCCTTGGGTGTTATACCATTTGTCTTCTTGAATTTCAAGCTGTAATTAGCATTATGGGAGGCAAAAGAAGTTTTTTTGGAAATTGAGAGTCGACAGGTGCTTTTTGGGGGGCAATGATAAAGCACAAGATACTCTTAATTTGCACCTAATACAATATAAAATAGCTTCTACATTCATGCTATTAGACATTCTAGGATTTATTTGGTTGCTACATTTTTGTTTTTATCTTTGCTGGCTACCTAGCTCATACATTGTGGATATAATATATCTTACTCTGGTGGCTTAAGTTATAGCTTGTGGATTGCAGGAGCAAGGTGCTGGGGTTTGAAATTTTTCGCCAAGTTTAATTTTTTTCTTGCTCCTTGCTTTCATTTTTTTCTCACCTCTTTAGTACTTTCAATCTCCTTTCCTTTTATATACCCACTTTAATTTCTTTTTCCGTTTAATTTCTTTCAATTTTTGTTTTTATATCTTTTTATATACTAATTGTGTGGACATACTTCCTCAGTCACGACGATTGCTAGCATGGGCCATGTTTCACAGTTCTTCAGGTGTCTCGGGCCACACCCTAAGAGAGTAAAGGTGGAAGCTAGAGCTGGAGAGAGCAGCTGACCTTTAAGATAGGGATTACTGTAACAGCTGGTTAGCACACTCTACAACTGCAGGATGTAGCTATTCTGTATCAATTGCCTCTGAATTCAATGAGAAGACAATGGTCTTAGTTTCCTTACTTAATCACCTAATTAATGTGATGGTGCTAAGCATATTATTATATAGACTGGCAAGTACCCCACCACACAGTGACGCTTGATGTATTCTTTCAAATTAAGAATACAGTAGCATAAGGTATTTTTATCCGTTGTTATCATCGTCTACCACTTGGTTTATATTCCTTCTCCTGCTCTATTTTTCCCCTGAACTATCTCAGCTTTTCTTATCCCCCTCCTTTCCTTTATTCAGCTCTTTCTTCTGGAGTCACAGAGTCCCTTCTCTTCTATCTCTCTTGCTACTCAGACTCTCTCATGGCTTTGTGAAACTATACCTTCCCTTTTGAAACTTTCGCCTTCCTTTATGAAGCTTTCACAGTCTTTCCTTGCCAATTCCAACCCATTTTTTTAGCTTCAATAGTGGTTGTTTCCTTAATTTCCTTCTACGGAATGTGACAATGCTGTACTCTTTCAGCTAATGACTATGCTTTACCTAACCTGCACAGCTCATGAATTATTCATGGTTACATACATTGTCATCGTCGTCATCACTACAGACAGATGTTTATGATTCAGTCATTCTTGGCTGAAATAATTATAACAATAGCAAATTTTTCTCTTTTTAACAGCCAATATCGTTAATTATAATATTATATGTTTATATGTATCACCGCTAAAAGCTAATTAAAATAATGAATTTAAGGTGATTATGAATATTATTATTCACATATCCAGACTATTTCACATATCCAATACACTTTTCTAAATCTTTTGACCCAAAGGTGTTTGAATAATAAAGGAAGTACTCTTTTTCTTCAGGGTGGTGGGGGGTGGGGGTGTGACAAACTATGCTGAGGGTTAGCATTTTCTGAAATGTTTAAAAAAAAGTAAATTTAGCTTGTAATAATTTTATTTCATTCTTATTGTAGGCCACCTACTTTTCTACTTAACACAGGATGTAAATTCTTCAAGAAATTTGTGACTACATTACCATCGGATGCTCATAAAAAGTCATTATTTTTTGAGGGATGGTGTGTCAGTTTATCCTTGATATTATACTATTTGCACAAATTTAGTTCACTGAGTGAATGTTCAGAAATAGTTACTAAAGAAATTCAGGAATCTTTGGCCAGTGTGGAAAAAATACTTCAAAAGAACCTGCTCAGTAGTGTATTTATTCCAACTACACGTTATGGCCCTTTCCTGAACTCTCACATTCAGGACTTTCTTATGGTAAGGTTTTTTTAATTTAAAGTGTCGATTTACTAAGCTAAGTTGCTGTACACTTTCTTTTTTTTAAATTTTGATAATGGACACTGCAGTCTGTCCAAGTCAAGCTGGCTGCAAGAAAAACTTAAATAACTGTTGAATGGAAGCAGCTGTGCAACTGGAGTTTGTACAATTGAAAAGCTTGCAATAAAGCTGAAAAAAAAATATCTCCCAAGTATACTTTAAAACCAGAGGGAAAGTACTATTCCAAGACTCAATACAAAAGTCTGTGGGAATAGATAAAGCCACAGGTTTTCCGCTCTAAAGGCAACCGAGTTTAATCACATGGTTTTGCTCAAACGATTACATAATAAACTTTGTATTGAGCTCGTAAACAAAGAACTTATCCCTTCTCAGGTGTTAGTTTTCTACCCTTGTATTTCATTACTAGTGTAGTTTGTGAGTGTGGGAACACTAGACTGGGCCTTCTGTTGCTGTATCAAGGGGACAGGCAAGTCTAGTATGCAGTAAATAGAAATAATGCCATCATTTAGCTAGCAGCTGTATTATTTGGCAAGCTATTTTAAATTGCCAGAGCTGTGTTTATTTATTATCGTTCCACTATGTTCTTTTTCCGGATGTATGGGAATTTCAAATGATTCCCTTCAACTTGGGGATACCTACTGCAGCTTTCATTCTTATTTCTGTGCTATAGGTCATGTTAATGTAATAGTTATGATTGTCAACACATTGAATAGATAAAGAAATGGAATAAGAATGACCCTGCACAAGTGTATATAATATATCTTTCTCACAAAAATGATTTATTTTTCAAGCTGAGGTAAATTTTAAGACTTTTCCCTTTTGCGATCTGGCAACTCTTTTTGCGGACTAAAAACAAAGGAATCTTGCCTCTTATGAAGTTAATGACAAATCACAAACCTTCCTGATCTTTATCTAATTTTTTGCGTGGTTTGGTCTACATTTTTGATGAAGGACTTTTGATGCCAAGCATTTGTCAATGATTTTTGTTGTGCTTTAATCTCTGCTTTGCTAGTCTAGAAAGTTTAATTTTATGTTTATTTTTAGGTGAATAAAATTATTTCCATTTCATACCTGTAATTGACACTACCATTATCTAGTTTTTCTGTCATATTTATATGAAATTTATAAATGATACCCTAAAATTTTTGGGAATGAATTTTTTAAATTCAATTATGAATTTTAAAGATATGGTCCATGCAGTATGGTCATTATTTATATTTTAGTTTATGTGGACAGTGAATGTGGAACAGTGAATGTGGTTTTAAATAAGAAAAATTATTGATAAATTTAGACATTCAATGCGATCTTAAATATTGAGTGTCCTGAAGAGATGTGTATGCAGTGGAGAAATTTAGTGAAAACTATTCTTGCTACTAAAATCAAGGCAGTTAAGGTGAGCTAAATGTGGTTTGTTAATTTTAAGGTATGACAGCAAATATTCTCTGATTAAACCTATTGATTTTTTTGTTCAACTCAACATTTTATGGGCTTTGTACTAATTCACAAAGGTAAAGTATAAGCTTTTATATTCTTTAAAAATTTCTCTAGCCGTTTATCATGACACTAATTGGAATTTTGAGCATTTATCATCGTGCTCTTTGGACTTAACAATTACTTAATTTACATCAAGCTAACTTTCCTTTTTTACTCTACTTAATGATTGTGTATTAAATGCAATCTAGTTGAAATTAAGCAGCATATACATGAACTAAAAAATAATATTGAATTATGGTAAAAGTAGTACCAAGTATTTATTAACCTAGTTAGATGGCTGGATTGGTAAAAGTATTACAAAGTAGAAATTTGAAGGACCACACACCTAGTCATGATGGCCTGAGCCTAATGTTCGGGGGGGGCGTAACTCCACCCGAGCGCAGTTGATCGCAGAGTGTAGTCGAAGGACCACCCAGCTAAGCTAGCTAACCGGAATTAAAGTTGTGCGTCCGCACCAGTCCAGAGCCAGGGAGACGGATACCTTGCCGTCGTTGTAAACCTGACTAGGGATGCAGGTAAATTAGTTTACTTAACTGGGAATTTTACTATGAATATTGTTATAATCATTATGAACATAATATGGTAAAGTATGGTAAAGTTAGTTTAGTTTGTGGGAAGGTCGGTGATAAGTGTTTTCTCGACACAAAATGTCGACAGCATGTACGTGGCCATCATCTCCAGGAAATATGGTATTGAGTGACTCATCTTATAGGTAGACTATGTCACCAACTTGAAAGTTACGTTCCTTGGTCAGCCACTTGTGCCTGGCTTCAAGTGATTGTAGATGGCTTGCTTGCCATATCTGCCACAAGTCTTGCTGTAACCTCTGCACCAGTTTCCATCTCTTTAGGAGCTGATCTTGACCTGACTGGCAGGAGCAATTGGGGGTGCTTTCAGTGGACGGCCGATTATGAAGTGCCCCGTGTGGGGTCGTCGGGATTCTGGCTCCGTGATCTCCATCCTCAGAGCTCCAGGTAGCGTCCCCACTGCCACCAGAGATAATGCACAGGCTGTTGAAGGACATTCCACAGCAAGCTGGTATTCCCCCAGTTACGCAGGCGACCCAAATCAAGCCCCAACCGAGATTCACCAGACTCTACTGGAATCAATGTCTTTGTTTAAAGCCTCACTGTACAAAATCTGAGGTGGGTGAGACAGACCACAGTATATAAAACCCTATGTCTCACCCACACTCTCAAATCTGATTGGCCAACAAAACTGACTTACAAAAACCAAATAAGGACACACACACCAATTAACACTTAATACACACGAACACACAAAACTGTCAAATTAGTTCAAAGGCATGTGCCTGGCTCTTGCTCCCTCTCACCTCCATCTGGCTGAGTGGGTGTTCCCACACCCCGGAGTGAGAACAATGTCATCAGGATTTGTAGAGTGGATCGGATTCAATGGCCTCGAATTCAAGATTGCCTCAACCTCAGTGGATGAGGAGCAACCATCTTGAGAAGGAGGACTTTCATGGACTTCACCCCTGACTCCCAGAGCCCTTTGAAATGAGGAGTTCTTGGTGGAATAAAGTGCCAAGTTATGGAAGCTTCAGAGCAGAAGTGTGAGAATGACTCTTTGACCTCAAAGTGAAGACGTTGGAGTTCCTGGATCTCATTCCTGGCTCCCACAAAGTTGGAGCCATTATCAGTGCAGACATGACCTGGAGCTCCTCTACGCGTACAGAACCTGTGGAAGGCAGCGAGAAACTCTTCAGTTGAGAGGTCAACACAAAGTTCCAAGTCCACTGCTCTTGTGGCAAAACACACAAAGAGGCAGGCATAGGATTTGAGCAAGATTGGTCTTCTGGTATGTCTTTGTCTGATGAGAAAAGTACCGGCAAAATCTATGCCCCGCATGAGCTCGTTGACAGATGGAACATTGCCTACTGAGTTGCTTCAACGCATTTCTAAGACCAGGGATGTGATAGTTCTCTCCAATTATAGACATCAGAGTAGCGACACCAGCATAATGATAAGTTACATGGAGAGTTTTAATCATCACACGGACTATGTTAGACTTAAGTGAAAGTGGTACACGTTGTCGAGCTAACTTGGGATTGGCAAGATCTCGAACTCTGCCGCTGATCTTAAGTAAACCATCTGGATCAATAGAGAGAGTGTAACGAGATAGAGGATGCGAGTTAGAAAGGTGTTTTCCCCGAAGACAACTAAGAATAGCATCCTCGTAAGTCTGTTTCTGTGCTAGACGAAGGAGCAGTATCTTTGCCGACAGAGTCTCCCGAGTAGAAAGATGGGCAGAGAGGTTCCGTGATCGATAGGTGCTTGTGAAGTTATTATGGAACCGTTTGATCCAAGCCACGATTCGGACAAGATGATGAAATGATGAGTATCGAGTCCAGAGATTGCATTTTTCCTGAGAAATTGGAGTTGAGAGAAGGACAACAGCTTTGGTGTCCAGTAACTTCAGAGGTATGGAGAAGTTGGGTTTGGGCCACTTCTCCGGGGTATCTTTCAACCAAAGAGGGCCAGACCACCACAAGGTAGCGTGGAAGTCCCCTGTTGAGGAGATCAGCAGGATTGTCTGTAGTAGACACATGGTGCCATTTGGACGTTGGTACTAAATCCTGGATGGCGGAGACCCGATGAGAAACGAATGTCTTGAGAGTTGAGGGCAGTTTTCTCAGCCAACATAGCACAATGATAGAATCAGTCCGGGCATAAATGTCAGGAATGTGTAGAAGTTGGGAGGTGAAGTCTAGAAGTTTAGCCAAACGGTAGGCTGCTACAAGTTCTGCCCTCAGTGTGGTCAATTGTTTGAGTGGGACCACTCTTGCCTTAGATATAACCAAAGAGACAGAAATTGAGGCATCTTCATGCACCTGACGAAGGTATACTACTGCTCCATAAGCCAAATTTGAAGCGTCGGAGAAACCGTGCAATGATTGGAACAGAACTGGGCTTGAATTAGGATGTATCTTCGAGGAATGGCATGAGAACGAACGGCAGGTAAATTAGTCAACCAGATGTCCCACTGTTGTTGAAGATCTTTGGGTATTTCTTGATCCATCCTACACTTTTCTGTCATAGATGTTGTAGCAGAATTTTAGCTTGTATGGTGGCAGGCGCAAAGAAGCCCAATACATCGAACACCTGCACTATAATAGAAGCAAGCATTTGCTTGGTGGCTGGAGACTTGCCCTCCTGAGAGGGAGTAGCCATGTTTAGGTTATCTTTAGAGACATTCCAATGGATTCCTAAGGCCTTCAGAGCATTGTCTGAAGCAGGAAAGTTGAGGTATTCTATCTCAACTAGTTCTGGAGGGATCATCTGTCTGAAGCATCGTCACTTGTCCTCCATTTCTAAGAGTCATGCCTGACAGACTGAGCAAATCACAAAGCTGTTTCTGCTGTTCTTCGACTGGGTCAGCTCCAGCGATATAGTCATCTACGTAGAAATCATTCTTAATAGCTTGGCTGGCTTCTGGATGTGACTCCTTATGTTGCTCTGCCAGGTGCTGAATTACCTTGGTGGCAAGGAATGGAGAGGAACGTACTCCAAATGTCAAACGCTTCATCCTGCAGTCCGTGATGGTACCATCAGAAGTCCAAAGTAGAAATCGATGAAGGTTTCGTTCATCTTCATGCAGCCAGACCTCCCGGAACATTTTAGAGATATCTGCCGAGAAGCCTATCTTGTGGACTCTGAAACGCAGGAGAATGTCTAAAAGCAGTGGATAGAGGTTGGGTCCATTGTAGAGCAGATCATTTAAAGAGATACCAGTGCTAGATTAGGCAGATGCATCAAATACTGGACGAATTGTGGTGGTAGTAGAGGTAGACTTGAACACTCCATGTACGGGGAGATAGTAATGATTCAGAGAAAGTTCAGATGGAGGTACTTCCTCGGCATGGCCTAGATCGAGATACTCCTGTAGTGCCGTGTTAAAGTCAGCTAGCTTGCCACGCTTCTCCAAAGATCGTTCATTCTGAAGAAAGCATTTGTAGGTTGCTTGTCTTGACTGTCCCAGAGTTGAAACGTCAGAACACTTGGGCAATCGGACTTTGTATTGTCCATCTTTGGCGATGATGTGGGTGTCTTCAAAGTGATGGACTGCTGCTTCATCTGCAGGATCAAGTTTAGGTGCGTTTGGTATTTTCTCCAGTTCCCACAAGACTTGAAGTTTGTCATGAAGAATGTCTTCTGTCATGTGTATTTTCAGGACGGAGGATGGAGGCTCATAATCTATAGGACCTGTGACTGTCCAACCAAACAACGTTGGCTGAACAGCAATGTCAGTTGAGATGTTGTATGTGAGGGAACCCAGTACACATTTGCCATAGTCGAGACTTCCGATGAAGGCATCCAGTGGTCCTCCAAAGGAGGGTCGGCTAAGCATAGATCGTTGAGATATGGTTCTGCTGCTATCTCCTCCTTTCGATTAGGAGGATAGGCATCGGGAAGTTTTGAGATGACAGAGAGCTTGATGCTGACATGTTGAGTCTCATCATGGAGTGATTGTAGCTTTAACTCCACATAATGTTTACTTGTGCTGTGACCGTAGGCTCCCACAACTTGTAATCGCTAAGGATGCCGTTTGAGATGGAGTTGAGAAGCAAGGGCCTCAGTAATCAATGAGGAGGAATCACCAGTATTTAACGCAATTCTAGCTTGGCATTCCCGTGGTTCATTGACTGCCTTAACAAGTGCTGTATGGAGAAAAGTGATTACCAGAGGCTCAGACTTGACGGTTTCAGTAAGGGATTTATTCACAGAAGGCTCAGTGACAGACAGGAGATCAGTTGCAGATCTGGCCGACTTGTCTGTGTCATCCTTGTGAAGCAGAGAATGGTGTTTCTGTTTGCAGTGATGGCAAGTGTAGGTAGAAGGACAGTTACTGCACGTATGTGAGGAATTGAGACAGTTTGTACAGCCCTTACGCTCCTTCACATATTTAAGTTGCCTTGACACCTCATAACTCAGAAAGACAGGACACTTATGTAGGCTATGATACTCATTACACAGACTACACTGAGATCGATTGGTAGTTGACTTGGAGGTGACGTTAGAACGGGTTGATGAAGATTTGCGAGAGGTAGATGGTTTGTCAGTTTCGTCCACTCCTCTCTCATCCTTGGCTGCAAGATACTGGGAAAGAGTGGCCAATTTCATCTCCTTCATAGCCTGGTATGGAAGAAGGAAGCGACTTTGTGAAACCATCCTTACTGAAGTTCACAGTTTCACGGACTATGGTTCGTCGGACATGATGTGGAAAGACTATGGTTGGACTACCATAATTATTGATGAGGGCCTCAACTGCCTTCACATAGCCACCTTCCCCCTGTGAGTGAAGAAGGACAACCTGGCGAGCATTCTCATCCTTCATTGCTTTTAGCAGGAGACACTTTTCTCGTTGTCATTGAGGTGACTGCCCCTGGAGTTGAGTGTCGAAGAAAATAGTTCATAGAATGGTCTCCAATCTAGTGGTTTGCCAGAGAATGTTGGCATATCAAGATCAAAGCGTGAACGCTCCTGAAAGGTGATTCATTCTCCTTTGTCCTTGTCAGACTCAGATGACTTCTTACGATCTTCAGTGTGTTTCTTTCTTGATTTGGCCAGATCCTTGGAAATCTGGGAGAGTTGAGACTGAACCTTATTTCGAAGTGGAGCCAGCTCTTTGTCTTCAGTGAATGAGATTGTCTGTTGAAGATAGAGATTGAGGCGCTTCTGGACCATGGCAACTTCCTTCTCAAATTCAGGAACATCAGGATCACGAACTTCAACAAAGTTGTCAAACTCGTTCTGAAGGATGAAACCATCTTGGTAATGTGAGTGCCTGGTCTTGAGAGTCTTGATCTGACGGAGAAGATCACGGTGCATGTCTTTTACTTCTTCAGTAGCAGCAAATTCATTGTCAATCTCCTGCTCTGTAAGTTCTTTGTCCTGAAGCAAAGTATCATATCTATTCTGTAATGCGAGATGAATTTTGACTTCTCGAGACAAGTCTTGTTTGAATTCGGAGAGTTGAGGTTGATTATGAGAACTGAGAGGCAAGGTGAGCAGCTCATCGAGCTTAGTCTTCAGATGGGTGATACGACCATGTCAATAAGTCCTCTTGGCCTTGACCATGTCCAGTCGTTTGAGTTCGTTGAAGGTTGAAGTTTCATCCATTGAATAAATTACTGAGGAGTGAAGCGTTTTGATTTCTGTCACAATAGGCAACTTTGTCAGAAGGTCGTCGTCTGCCTTTGCACGGCTATTTAGAGCTCACCTTTTATTCCCTTGTTAGAGAAGCTCCTAGTCCGTAACAATGATTACTTGGAGGAGGCTTCCTAAAATCCCTGGTTGCAGGAAATGGCTTCGTCAATCGTCTAAGTCGGAGTGCGGAAGTCGAGAGCCGAAGTTGCTGAGTCTTCGCAGTGAAGTATCCGGCTCGAAGGACCAATGATCGGGGGGCGTAACTCCACCCGAGTGCAGTTGAGCGCAGAATGTAGTCGAAGGACCACCCAGCTAAGCTAGCTAACCAGAATTAAAGTTGTGCGCCCGCACCAGTTCAGAGCCAGGGAGACGGATACCTTGCAGTCGTTGTAGACCTGACTAGGAATGCAGGTATAGGCAGTACGCACGGTCTTAACCCCAAATTAGTTTACTTAACTGGGAATTTACTATGAATATTGTTATAATCATTATAAACATATGGTAAAGTATGGTAACTTAGTTAGCATGTTCATTAGTTATCCTCTTGTTCGGAGACGTCTTCCAGTCCCGGACATCTAATGCTTTCACTTTGTAAGTGTTTTCAGTAGCATGTCAAAGGGTAACTAATTTAAAAGGTGCACTCACACTCTTTGGGCACGAAATACCCACAGAATAGACCATAGTTGCTAGGTTTGTTAGATTTACCTCTGCTTTTGCCAGAGCTCTTTATGTTTTACAAGGTAGCTAGCAAGTACTACCAGGAGAAAGCACTCACCAAAAATAAAAGATGGCAGAGCTCTTTTTGTTTTACAAGATAGCCAGCAAGTACTACCAGGAGAAAGCACTCACCAAAAATAAAAGATGGATGCCCATCATATCTCAGAAATAGCCTCATCAAAATTTTGGGCTTTACAGTAATATTGCACAAAAACTGCGAAAGTTTAGATGTCCAGATTTCATATATCACAGAAAAACATATTAGGAGTAAAAGAAGCTGAGAACAAAATTGTGATGGTCAACTATTTATAGCTCCAAGCCCTGGTAAAGTATGAACTAATGTTAAGTTCTCCCATTTCTGAGCAATTCGTGAGAGAATTGGACTATTTTTTTTATGGGTAAATTCGACCATGACTTGTCTCAGCTGTACACATGCAAAGGTAAGGCACAGCTGCAATTCATGGGCACCGTTATGTGGGAAAACAGGGCATAATTTTTGTAGTTGATACCATCCAACTTCAGCTGGAGTATGCTACTAACAACATTCAGATTGCTATGTAAGAGCACCCTTAATAATATAAGAATTGATTTAGGAATACAATAGGTAAAGACAGATTTATTTTGTAATTGTTTTTTTTTTTAGAGCACTGATATACTAACTGATGTTTTAGTGGTCTTGGACAACACGGACAACACTCACGATTTGATAAATGAAGTCATATTTAATGAAGTAATACAACGATTTTCATATACTGTAAGTCACATTCAACAATATAGTGTTGCAAGTTGGCAACCCTCCCCTGTTCTGATTTTTATGTATATTAATATTAACTTTTCCACAATTATCATGTGAGTATGGTTTACACTTATCATCTTGCATTGGAGCCCTAGAAAACATTTTAGAGCTAACCCTTACAATACTTGTGTTGTTGCAGACATCAAGGCATCACTTAAGATAGAATTGAGATATTGACAAACAATACTTTTCAATCTGCTAGAGTATGTCTAATATCTAATAGTATATAGCTCTCTTGATTCTTATTACATGCAATACAGTTGCATTTGTCATATGCATGCATAGAAGCATAAGATAAAGTAAGAAAACCTTAAGAAAGTGACTTCAGTTTATTTGTCAGATTAACTATACTGGCCAGTGCTCTAATGAACAAATCTCTCAACATGCAAATTTTAAATCAATCTACTGGGTTTTATTGTGATTTTTACTAGTATTAGTGCAAGTCCTCAATTATCGGTCCAAGTTTGTGCCTCAAAACACAACCTGTTAGCTAAACCAATTCAGAAGTTATTGTGTGGACCAACAGTAAGCAAATTTTATACTAGATAACCTTACCTTACTTTTTTTGTATCGCTATTTGTGGGACTATAAGCAAAGATCAAGTAAAAGCAGTTAGGCTCAATTATCGAC
>WLWD01006250.1_pt1 | contig 48264 bp, 18 predicted proteins | sample 6712731 | NCBI WGS metagenome assembly WLWD01 (sample SAMN12718690, study PRJNA576275) | sponge metagenome | isolation source: marine sponge | host: Mycale hentscheli | place: New Zealand: South Island, Marlborough, Capsize Point | collected 2014-11-01 | reverse complement strand
GGTGGGATTGTCCCACTTGACATCAGTGTGAAGTCACACCATTATGAAGTTGGTGGGACAATCCCACTATAACATTGTGGGAGTGTCCCACTTGATGCAAGTATGGTGAATAATCATGAAAATGGTTCAAATATTAATTGTATATATACTGTACAGCAATTACAATTCTGGTAGGTGCTCAGATCTGCGCCAGTATGGCTAATTGTATATGAGTATTGTTAGCTATGTCTTTCAGCAGACCTGTCCCCAGCCAGTACTTGTGATATTCAGCCATCAGCGAGTACTCCAATTATAACTCACTGTAAGTGTGGATAACTTTTGCGGTGAAGCACTTATTATTGTTGTTGTTTTTATTTATGAAAACTCCTCCAAGTTTTAGAGCCACTGCGCGAACCGTTTCCGAGATAATACACAGAAAGGGCGTGCCCGCGTTAATTCCGTATTCAACCGCAATCCGTATACTATTGCTTATTACACCACGCGTAATCCACCGAGCACAACGAAAGCTCTACTACTGTCTTCTCTTAGTAGTCTTCTTGTCTACTGTGCAAAGGTGAGTGAGCCTGTCTGTAGTTCTATGTTGGTAGTGATAGGCTATCTTGTTACGGAAACAGCTTTTAGAAAGGGTAGGAAGTCTTTCCTTATTTCGGGGTTGTTGCTGGTAGCCATTTTCGCTGAATTTTTATTTCTTTTCTTTTAGCTTTGAGAATATTGGTGCTGCTGCTACCTGCTTATCTAGTGAGGTACCATGGAAGTAGGAATTAAAGAAAAGATAAAGGTAAGTAAGTCTGTTGTTAATCCAAGCAGTAATTTTAAGTGTTCATTAAAGTTTGTATACCTATGCACTTACAAGTATTTCTAGTGCATGCACGCACATACTATTATTTCTAATCTGTGCATGCACAAACTTGTATTTCTAGTGCGTGCACGCACGTGACTGGTAACGCACTACTGGTATTTCTAGTGCGTGCACTCACGTACTGGTATTTCTAGTGCATGCACTTACTGGTATTTCTAGTGCGTTCATGCACGTACTGGTATTCTAGTGCGTTCTGGTATTCTAGTGTGTGCACGCACAAACTGGTATTTCTAGTGCGTGAACACACGCACTAGCAATACCACTGTACACGCACTAGTATTACCACTGTGTGCACACACACACGCACTAGTATTACCGCTGTGTACACGCACTAGTATTACCACTGTGTGCTCACACACACTAGTAATACCACTGTGTACACTCACTAGTATTACCACTGTGTGCACACACATACTAGTAATACCACTGTGTACACGTACTAGTATTACATGTGGTGCAGCGACTCACGAGTTGGTTTTTACCCTGTGTGCACACACAGACTAGTAATATCACTGTATACACGCACTAGTATTACCACTGTGTGCACACACATACTAGTAATACCACTGTGTACACGTACTAGTATTACCACTGTGTACACGCACTAGTATTACCACTGTGTACACACACTAGTATTACCACTGTGTGCTCACACGCACTAGTAATACCACTGTGTGCTCACACGCACTAGTAATACCACTGTGTACACTAACTAGTATTACCACTGTGTGCACACACATACTAGTAATACCACTGTGTACACGCACTAGTATTACCACTGTGTGCACACACATTCTAGTAATACCACTGTGTACACGTACTAGTATTACCACTGTGTGCACCCACGTACTAGTAATACCACTGTGTACACGCACTAGTATTACCACTGTGTGCACACACGTACTAGTAATACCACTGTGTACACGTACTAGTATTACCACTGTGTGCACGCACTAGTAATACCACTGTGTACACGCACTAGTAATATCACTGTGTACATGCACTAGTATTACCACTGTGTGCACACACATACTAGTAATACCACTGTGTACACGCACTAGTATTACCACTGTGTGCACACACATACTAGTAATACCACTGTGTACACACACTAGTATTACCACTGTGTGCACACGCACTTCTAATACCACTGTGTGCACGCACTAGTAATACCACTGTGTACACACACGCACTAGTATTACCACTGTGTGCACACACATACTAGTAATACCACTGTGTACACGCACTAGTATTACCACTGTGTGCACAAGCACTAGTAATACCACTGTGTACACGCACTAGTAATACCACTGTGTACACACACGCACTAGTATTACCACCGTGTGCACACACGTACTAGTAATACCACTGTGTACACGCACTAGTATTACCACTGTGTGCACTCACTAGTATTACCACTGTGTGCACACACGTACTAGTAATACCACTGTGTACGCGCACTAGTATTATCACTGTATACACGCACTAGTATTACCACTGTGTGCACACACATACTAGTAATACCACTGTGTACACGTACTAGTATTACCACTGTGTGCACACACGTACTAGTAATACCACTGTGTACACGCACTAGTATTACCACTGTGTGCACACACATATTAGTAATACCACTGTGTACACGCACTAGTATTACCACTGTGTGCACACGCACTTCTAATACCACTGTGTGCACGCACTAGTAATACCACTGTGTACACACACGCACTAGTATTACCGCTGTGTGCACACACATACTAGTAATACCACTGTGTACACGCACTAGTATTACCACTGTGTGCACACGCACTAGTAATACCACTGTGTGTACGCACTAGTAATACCACTGTGTACACACACGCACTAGTATTACCACTGTGTGCACACACATACTAGTAATACCACTGTGTACACGCACTAGTATTACCACTGTGTGCACACACATACTAGTAATACCACTGTGTACACGCACTAGTATTACCACTGTGTGCACACGCACTAGTAATACCACTGTGTGCACGCACTAGTAATACCACTGTGTACACACACGCACTAGTATTACCACCGTGTGCACACACGTACTAGTAATACCACTGTGTACACGCACTAGTATTACCACTGTGTGCACACACATACTAGTAATACCACTGTGTACACGCACTAGTATTACCACTGTGTGCACACACATACTAGTAATACCACTGTGTGTACGCACTAGTATTACGACTGTGTGCACACACACACACTAATATTACCACTGTGTACATGCACTATTATTACCACTGTGTACACACACGCACTAGTATTACCACTGTGTGCACACACATACTAGTAATACCACTGTGTACACGCACTAGTATTACCACTGTGTGCACACACATACTAGTAATACCACTGTGTGCTCACACGCACTAGTGTTTGTTCATACTATTGTTTGTTCATTCTAGTGTTTGTTCGTACTAGTGTTTGTTCGTAGTAGTGTTTGTTCGTTCTAGTGTTTGTTCGTACTAGTGTTTGTTCGTACTAGTGTTTGTTCGTTCTAGTGTTTGTTCGTACTAGTGTTTGTTCGTACTAGTGTTTGTTCGTACTAGTGTTTGTTCGTACTAGTGTTTGTTCGTAGTGTTTGTTCGTAGTAGTGTTTGTTCGTTCTAGTGTTTGTTCGTACTAGTGTTTACTAGTGTTTGTTCGTACTAGTGTTTGTTCGTAGTAGTGTTTGTTGGTTCTAGTGTTTGTTCGTACTAGTGTTTGTTCGTACTAGTGTTTGTTCGTAGTAGTGTTTGTTGGTACTAGTGTTTGTTCGTACTAGTGTTTGTTCGTAGTAGTGTTTGTTCGTAGTGTTTGTTAGTATTAGTGTTTGTTCGTAGTAGTGTTTGTTCGTACTAGTGTTTGTTCGTACTAGTGTTTGTTCGTTCTAGTGTTTGTTCGTACTAGTGTTTGTTTGTAGTAGTGTTTGTTCGTAGTAGTGTTTGTTCGTTCTAGTGTTTGTTCGTACTAGTGTTTGTTTGTAGTAGTGTTTGTTCGTAGTAGTGTTTGTTCGTTCTAGTGTTTGTTCGTACTAGTGTTTGTTCGTACTAGTGTTTGTTCGTAGTGTTTGTTCGTACTAGTGTTTGTTCGTACTAGTGTTTGTTCGTACTAGTGTTTGTTCGTACTAGTGTTTGTTCGTACTAGTGTTTGTTCATACTAGTGTTTGTTCGTAGTAGTGTTTGTTCGTACTAGTGTTTGTTCGTTCTAGTGTTTGTTCATACTAGTGTTTGTTCGTAGTAGTGTTTGTTCGTTCTAGTGTTTGTTCGTACTAGTGTTTGTTCGTAGTAGTGTTTGTTCATACTAGTTTTGTTCTACTAGTGTTTGTTCGTACTAGTGTTTGTTCATAGTAGTGTTTGTTCGTACTAGTGTTTGTTCGTAGTAGTGTTTGTTCGTACTAGTGTTTGTTCGTACTAGTGTTTGTTCGTACAGTTTGTTTTGTTTGTTGTACTAGTTTGTTCGTCTAGTGTTTGTTCGTACTAGCGTTTGTTCGTACGATGTTTGTGCTTGTTTTTTTCGTTTTTGTTCTAGTGTTTGTTCATTCTAGTGTTTGTTCGTACTAGTGTTTGTTCGTACTAGTGTTTGTTCGTAGTGTGTTCGTAGTGTTTGTTCGTACTAGTGTTTGTTCGTAGTGTTTGTTCGTACTAGTGTTTGTTCGTCGTACTAGTGTTTGTTCGTACTAGTGTTTGTTCGTACTAGTGTTTGTTCGTAGTAGTGTTTGTTCGTACTAGTGTTTGTTCGTACTAGTGTTTGTTCGTACTAGTGTTTGTTCGTACTAGTGTTTGTTCGTACTAGTGTTTGTTCGTTCTAGTGTTTGTTCGTACTAGTGTTTGTTCGTACTAGTGTTTGTTAGTACTAGTGTTTGTTCATTCTAGTGTTTGTTCATTCTAGTGTTTGTTCATTCTAGTGCTTGTTTGTTCTAGTGTTTGTTTGTTCTAGTGTTTGTTCTAGTGTTAGTTCGTAATAGCTTTCTGCATTATTACTCCTTTTTCTCCGTTTCTTTTCTTTCGTGTTTTTCTAGGCAATGAATGCCCGGGATCAGGGTTTTTTGCTGCTATACAAGGATATTCTAGCTTGAATCTTGATACTGTTGGCATAGTAGCTACAGGTAAGTTGCAATTGTTTGTATCATGACGTAATTATGATTAGTTAATAAGAACTTTAATAAAAAATTAGTTGGCTCTACTTTTTCGGCTTATTTTGGGTGGGGGAGGATGGTGGAGAGGGAGGAGATGTCGATGGTAAAAGTGTGGAGTCATGGTTGTGAGGTGTCTGAGTATGAGGTGGAGGACAGACAATGTCTTTACATGCATCCGGGACAAAGTCCCGGATTTTATCATGCAGATACTTCTGCCTCTCCTGTGGCAGTCCTGGTGGCTCAATCGCTTCGGGTAGCTGTTCGGGACGTGGCTTCCAGTCTTGGTGGTTCTTTGTGAGGAGGGTGAGCGTCTTCTCCTCAGCATCACATCGCATCTTCACAACCAACTTTGCCTGGTGTACCTGAGGAGAAAATCAGGTGACGTAATGCCATCGAAGGCTCCCCTCTTGAAGTATGGCTGGAAGTGTTCCGCCCAGTCGTACTGTAGAACATGCACTGTACCATCCTCAGACTCAGAGACAGAGGTTATCATTCCATATAATATGCATTAAAAATATTTTGGTAAAAAATTGATAGAAACCATAAAATTGTTAATTGTCCAATTTGGTGCTTGCCGCGTTGTGCCCGATTTTCCCGTAGACTGTCACATGTGGTGAAATTTAGTTTTTATTATTTCATCCCGCGATACCCTTCCAATTAGAGCACACTGTAAGTGTTGATAACATGGTGAAATTGTTATTATTATTACTATTATATTATTATTATTATTATAGCCTTTCCTGACTGTGATGATGATGGCATGCCACAGCCACCTGCATGCAACAGGAAGAAATCTGGGAAAACGAGCAGCTCCGGGTCATCATCCCGAGATACTCTTCCAATTAGAGCCCACTGTAAGTATAGATAACATGGTGAAACTGTTGTTTATTATTAACCCTCAGTGTGCATGCACGAGAGGGTTATATAGTAGTCGTCCTGTCTGTTTGTCTTTCTGTCTGTCTGTCACGCTCTGATTTTGGAGATTACAGACAATTAACCGTTTTCATTGCTCGAGCTATATTGATGCCCTATTAAAATAGTAAATAATAAATTATTCTTTCAGTCTGAGATTATTTTGTAATAGCTGGCTATGTAGCTAGTAGCGCTGAGGGTTCGCACCTTTGGTGCTTCATTATTATTATTATTATTATTATAGCCTTTCCTGACAGTGATGATGATGGCATGCCACAGCCACCTGCATGCAAGCGTACGTGATTTCTGCTCTATTGTGGAGCAGTGGAAAAAGAATTGGGTACCGAAAGTCCTCAAGCAAGTGGAACTTGAGTGTGGAATCCGGCCTTCTCTTGCCGTTATTCAAGCTGAGATACAGTTAAATGGTAACTATTGATGGTGCACTTTTATTAGAGTTTAACTATTCTTACCTGTATGCAGATTGGAACACTTCTCTCAGTACAATGGCTCTGGTCACTAGCCTAATTCCTGACAGTCGACACAAAGCAGACTATAGAAAAATTATTTGCCCTAGCCAGGTAAGCCTAAAGCTAATTACACCATGAAATATCAATTTTAAAATAAGGTCATAACCGTAAAAATCTGAGCTACTTAATGCATGTAAGAAAAATTCTTTTTGCCAGGTGAACATATGTGTTTAACCTTGTCATCTTACTCGTATAAGCACAATCTGACACTTTGTCAGGCCACCTTTATTTACCCTCAGCGCGAGAGAATTATCTGTTGTCTGTCTGTCTGATTTTGGAGATTACTTACAATTAACTGTTTAGGTATGCACTTAATTTGAAGGACAATTTAAAACCTTTTGTTGTGATACTTTTTGAGAAAACAAGCTACAGCTCCGTATAGGTACGAATGTTTGTGGGTAACACCCATTTTGTCACATGTTATCATGTGAGCTATTAATTTCTTGCAGCATAAGGTAGTTTTCTTTATGCTCAAAAGTTAAGCACTTGATTTGTGTGTTAAAACTATCTCTGAGTGTGTTGGATTCCATTATTAAGACGCATTTACATCTACTGTTTTCATTGCACACCTTTGTTTATACTTGATAGGTCTGAGAAATGGTTTAATAGCTAGCTAGTGTATAGTGGCGCTGAGGGTTCGCACCTATGGTGCTTCATTAAGTCAGAATTTGCCAGTGACACTTAATATTCTAACTTGATTATTATCCTCTGGTAGTTTGTTGTTTACGGTTTTCAGCTTACAAAATTGTGTTGGGATTGCGTTGAGTACATCCCTCAGGGTTTTATGGTTGTGAAAAGCCTTAGCTTTGTGCATAATCTATTTTTATTTTTAGGAAATTTGAAGCTAATATAATTGACAAAAGATTTTTTTTTCTTTGCAGGGTGATGTTTCCGGCTTTATCAAGAAGGGACAGAAGTCTCCTTACATTATTGTGTTGGAGCATGGGGAGCAAGCTTTCCTTGTGGTGGATAAAGTAATCGTGTGCGAGTGCACTCCTATAGAGAACATACCACTCCTATTGTTAAGTGCTTTTTTTTTGTTTTAATATACATTATCCCCAGGGGTGTAATAATTTTTATGCATTCATGGAGTATGTATTTTTGAACAAGAACTCTAAATTACCTGCATCAGTCAAGCATTTTATAGCTTGTCTTAAAAACATTTAAACTTGTGTTCTGTGATAAAATCATATTTTTTCATGATTATGTTAAATGCTATTGTGTGCGTGTTCTATCTATTTAATTTGATACAATAAAGTGGGGGAAAATACACTAAATATAGTGGGAAAATTACACTAAATATAGTGGGAAAATTACACTGATTATAGTGGGAAAATTACACTGATTATAGTGGGACTCTCCCACTGATTATAGTGGGACTCTCCCACCGATTATAGTGGGACTCTCCCACCTTATAAAGTGGGACATTCACACTTAAATATTGGTGTGATTCTGCCACCAAGTTTGGTGGGACTGTGGAGACAAAGCTGTCCCACCAAGTTTGGTGGGATATTCCCACCACTTTTTTTACAGTGTAGTGTTCAACCCCGTCCCAAATTTCACTGAACAAAACCTTGTGGTTTATCGATTATAACCATCTAATCCAACAGAATTGAATTTTTCACAAGTTTGAACTCTCTTTTGCGGGTGCAGATAAAACTTACAAACTTGCTGAAGTTTATATCTATTTGAATTAGTGGTGGTGGTAAGTTAATGCGTTCTTTGTCATAGTTATACGCTCTGCGCAACACTGTTGTTCTTACTTGAAAATTAATTGTGGAATAGTCAAACCGTGAAGGTAAGTCTTGTGTTGAGTGAACAAGTGTGTGTGAAAGTGTTGTGTGTTACAGCTACTGCTTCTAAAGAATAGCATAAAGTAAACGTTTTAACTAACAAATAATATATTTTAGCTGCCTTTACACAGGTGTATGGCTACTACAGTAGTAAGCATGTCCTAATATAAGGTTAGGCTCAAACCTGTCAGTAATTCCATAGAAATGCCTGTTTTTTTTTGTTTTGCTTTTGAAGTCAAACAGTTGCCGCGAGTGGTTACTATGGCACTATAACCCCTTTCCCTTAAATATGTAATTTAAAAAACTCGACCGTTAAAAAAATAAATAAAACGGAGTCAAAAGGTCATGTTAAAAAGATATTTAATTGGCATCTTAATATGTGAACTATAACTGGTAACTGTTCTTTGATGCCTAGATATCAGAAATCAAGCCAAATACAATAATTGTATATATCTGTGAATAGGAACAGAACCCACTTATTAACTAGTTACTAGTGCCACATACAATTTCTGTATTCTAATCATCAAATATATAAAAGTAAAGAATATTGCCTTAATAATATATTTATTATTGTATCACCCCTACTTATGTGAGTCTAGTAATTACCTTGAGTTCTTGTATCTGCTTGTCTTTATTCTTCATTTCCTTCACATACAGGACACTGGCAATATTGAGTTGTCTCATCGTTCCTCCTCCGTAGATTCCCTCTACCTCTGACTTCACACCCCATAGTCTAGCCAGCAGGTCCTGGCTGGATGGCCTTCTCTCTGGAGTGTTGTGAAGACACTGTCTCACAAGATCTAGTAGCACTGGATGAGATGCACCACATGTGGTTTCCAATGTGGTCATGTAAGTCTGACGACGATCCACTTCTGAACGAGCAATGAGCTGGTCAGGATTAGAAGGATTGGGATATGTACTGGACAGCAGGTCACCTGGAAACACCTGACATAAGTATAAAAGTACATAATGAACATTAAGTTTAAGATATTAACATTTTATACACAATATTCAATTATAATAAGTAAAAAAAAGGCTAGCAAATACCACAAACAAAAACAGTAGCAATAGCAATTGTAAACACTAGCAATTACATCGCTACACAGTGGCGCCTGACGTACTAACTTGTAGTGCAGTATGACAATGTAGTTCTATTCATCTTATTTTTTCAGCCATCCCATCTCCTCTTTTCTAACTCACGGATTCTCCTCTTCTTTTCTATTTACCTCTCCTGCTCCCCTGTATCTTTGTCATTTACATGCAAGATAGCTTATTTCCTCACATTGTTTTTAGCCAAACTTTACTAACTCAGATAAGCTCACGAATTATTCATGAATACATGCACTGTCGTCGGTCACCATTGTCGTCTGTGTTACTGACACACAAGCGTACTACTTTGTGGATAACCGTGACTTGCAATGACTTAACAACAATAATATTTTCTATCCATTGTTTTTATTCATTATCACTATTATTCATTATTATTTATTTAAATATTTTACTACAATAAATGTACAAAAATGGTCCTAATATCCTTAAAAATCCCATCGATTTGAACACTGTAAATGGCACACATTATAATAATAAATCATTTACCTGTGTCAATGTAAACAGAGCAAGATGTCCGAATGAGAACACATCTAGAGATGGTCCATATCTGTGGCTCTCACTGAGAGCCTCTGGTGGCATGTACACAGTGGTCCCTGGAGTCTTAGTCAGTGTCTGTGCTAGCTGACCTGGTCTAAAATTCACCATGCGAGAATTGCCCAAGTCTGTGATTTTGGCACACAGAGATGAAGTTAGGAGGACATTCCTAGCTGTTAGGTCTCTATGTACTATTGGAGGAGCTCGGCCATGCAAATACACTAGTCCACTGCTAGTGTCAGTGAGAATGGATATTTTAACTGCTAAAGGAATATTAGGAGAACACTCCAGCAGGTCGTCAACACTCATTTCTAGTCTCTCCATCACAAGGAGAGGTAGATTGGAACCTTCCAGGAAACACAGACCAAGGAACTGTGTTATGTTAGGATGTCTGAGACCTGCCATGAGTTGACATTCCTGTCGATACTTTCCAATAATGTCTTGAACTCCTTCATTGCCAGCTTGCAGTAATAACTCATGCATTTGTTTAGCAGCACAGAGAGTTTTCTCGTATTTAACCTACCAATATATTAATACATACTCTATACTTTGTATATACTGTAAATATTATCTTCAACATACACATTTATATCCCTATTGTTTATTTATGCATATGTAATATAAATAAATAATGATGTTTTTCAAAAATACTGCTGTCATTTGAAATATGATCAGATTACAAGTTCTTTTTTAACTATAAAATTAAACTCTATAGAAGACATTTAGCTAGTAATGAAGTAGTTAAGTACAAACATAAAGTAAATGAAGTCAAAAGTTATATTGTGCAAGTTAAATAAACTTAGTTACTCTCAATAAGGTACTCTTAAATATTTCTTCAAATATGGTAAAGGTCAACACAAACAATTGGCACAAAGCTAAATTGGATTGATATGAGTTTCACATACCTCTACTACTGAGCCATAAGAACCTACGCCAAGAGTTTTTCCAGTGGCAGTCACTTCATTCAGGAAGAAAGAGCGAAGCGGTGGGTCATCCCTGAAGGATCTAGATCTGGCAAACCTAGCAGCCATAAGGAACAATACCCAGTACCCAGCACAGGGCAGGCTTAAGATAGGGAACGAGCTTGTTGAAGTAATTTTCTAAGTCCAGGCTTCCTAGAGAGCTAATAAGTGAATGAATTTCAGACAGAGTGTTTGGCGAGTGCACCAGTGCCCGCCGCATGAACAAAATAAGGAAAGGTGGAGTCTTAGGAACCTCATGGGGTGGTTAGACTCCGCCTATATTTTGCGCATGCGTTAACATGTGGCGGAGTTGTGGACAGCTAGCCGGGCAGAGGCTTACGGTGCGTGTGAAAAGCTATTTTTGTATTGCTGCGAAGTTCTTTTATTTCCTTTGACATTAACCATCCGAAGGCTCTAGATTACCTACCAACGATAGAGTTCTTGCATAGCCATCGCGCACCACCTTGTTTATTCGTTCGCTGTGCACAGTAAAAAATGGGGTGCTAAAATGAACACCCTACGAGGTGTTAGAACGGCGCCTCCTCTACAACTCCTTGAATGGTGCTAGCTTAACACCCCATATTGGGTGTAATGAAACACTCTACAGCACCCGCATAGGTGCTTGTGTGGCACTCCAGCCAGTTGCATGCTAACACCCCAAGCAGATGCTTCAGAACACCCAGAGTGGTGCTTCAGCACACTCCTAATGGTGCTTTGTGGTACCCTTTCTCAGTGCTACTAGTACACCCCTAGTTGTTTTTTTAATTTTTTTAAAATTTTACTAGTGATGTGCTTGAGCACAAATGGCGAGCGAGCCTAAAGACTATACTATTTTTGTATGAATGATTTTGACTTCTAACACTGAAGCTACTGAAAATAAGGTCCAGTTTTTAAATTTCGCATACACGGTAAAGGGATTTCAGTGCCATAGTAACAACTCTCTGCAGCTGCTTGAATTGAAGGGAAAAAACAACAACAAAACAATACACGTTATTTAAAAGTTTTCTTTGTGATATTCTTTAGCTAAGTAGTGGTTGTAACACACAATGCTTTGACACAACTGGACATGCACCTACACAGACTTACCTTCGCAGTAGTATAGTGGACAATGTATTTTCACTGTTGCGCACGGCTTATAACCATAACAAAGAGCGCATTGACTTACCACCGCCACTAACTCGAATAGAAATGGAAGTCCCTTAAGTTTTCAAGTTTTAACTGCACCCGCAAAAGAATTCAAAACGGTAAACAATTCAAGTTCTGGGTACTGATCGATAAACCAGAGGATTCTGTTTAGTGCAATTTTGGACGGGGTCGACCACGTAACTAACACAAAAACGCGAGGGTCAAAGTACAAAAATGCCTTGCGTACGTCCATACATATATACAAATTAACTAGTGGTGTGCTTGAGCACAAATGGCGAGCGAGCCTGATAGTTAGGTAACATAAAACTAAGTATTGTTACTATGTTTTAGCTTAGTTCATGCAAAAACTATAATAGCCGTTATGACTTTATTTCAGCAAACAAATACAAAATCACTCTCTTACCTGATTAATGGTAACTTTTGTAGTATCAAACATCTGCCATTCTGATAATCTCAATTACCAGTAACTCTTGAACAAGCTCTCAGCTACGATAAAAAAATAAACCAGTGTTATTGGCGAGCGAGCGTAGCTAGCGAGACACTTACAGGGGTAACACAATTGAAAATCGGGGATGTTTGTTTATTTATTGGCGAGCGAGCTTAGCGAGCGAGACACTTACAGGGGTAAAAATGAAAAAATCGGGGATGTTTGTTTATTTATTGGCGAGCGAGCGTAGCGAGCGAGACACTTACAGGGGTAACACAATCGAAAATCGGGGATGTTTGTTTATTGGCGAGCGAGCGAAGCGAGCGAGACACTCTCAGGGGTAACACAATCGAGATTTCGCTATATTTATTTATTTATCTGTTTATGGGGTACGTGAGACCTCTGTTTTCGCACGCGCTTCTAATTACGTAAGTTAGGTAAAGAGTTCACAGTTCCAGTATTTTTTCAATTAACGAGCTCTGAGAATCCTTAGTGGCGGTGGTAAGTCAATGCTCTCTTTGTCATGGCTATAAGCCGTGCGCAACAGTATTTACTTGAAAATACATTGTCCACTAGACTACTGCGAAGGTAAGTCTGTGTAGGTGCATGTCCAGCTGTGTCAAAGCATTGTGTGTTACAACCACTACTTAGCTAAAGAATATCACAAAGAAAACTTTTAAATAACGTGTATTGTTTTGTTGTTGTTTTTTTCCCTTCAATCCAAGCAGTTGCAGAGTTGTCACTATGGCACTGAAATTCATTTACCAAGTATGCGAAATTTAAAAACTGGACCTTATTTTCAGTAGCTTCAGTGTTAGAAGTCAAAATCATTCATATAAAAACAGTATAGTCTTTAGGCTCGCTCGCCATTTGTGCTCAAGCACATCACTAGTTTATTTAGATATATGTTTGGACGTATGTATGTCATTTTGTACTTTAACCCTCCGTATTTTTGTGTTCGCTCCGCGTTCGACCCCGTCCCAAACTTCACTAAACAGAATCCTCTGGTGTAGCGACCATTACCCGTATCACCTTAGAAATTGAATTGTTTACCGCTTTGAATTGTATTGCGGGTGCTGGGAGCTCCATTTCTATTCGAGTTAGTGGCGGTGGTAAGTTAATACGCTATTTGTCACAGTTATAAGCACTACTCAACAGCATTTACTTGACAATTCATTGTCCACTCGAGTTAGTCGCTATTTGTCACAGTTATAAGCCCTACTCAACAGCATTTACTTGTAAATGCATTGTCCACTAGACGAACCACGAAGGTAAGTCTTGCGTAGGTATGTTCAGTTGTGTGAAAGTATTGTGTGTTACAACTATTAAGAATATCACAAAGAAAATTTTTAATAACGTGACTTGATTTTGTTGCTTCTTTTTCAATTCAAACAGTTGAGAGGGGAGTGGTTACTATGGCATTGAATCCGCTTTACCGTATATGCGTAATTTAACAACTCAACTTTATTTTAGTAGTTTGAATAACAATAGTGTAGTTTAAGGCTCGCTCGCCATTTGTGCTCAAGCACACCACTAGTTTATTTATATATATGTTTGGACGTATGTATGTCATTTTGTACTTTGACCCTCCGTATTTTTGTGTTCGCTCGGCGTTCGACCCCGTCCCAAACTTCACTAAACAGAATCCTCCGATTTAGCGACCATTACCCGTATCACCTTAGAAATTGAATTGTTTACGGCTCTGAATTGTTTTGCGGGTGCAGTTAAAACTCAAGTTAAAACTCAAAATCTTATGGGAGCTCCATTTCTATTCGAGTTAGTGGCGGTGGTAAGTTAATACACTATTTGTCACAGTTATAGCACTACTCAACAGCATTTACTTGACAATTCATTGTCCACTAGACGAATCACGAAGGTAAGTCTTGCGTAGGTATGTTCAGTTGTGTGAAAGTATTGTGCGTTACAACTACTATTAAGAATATCACAAAGAAAATTTTAAATAACGTGACTTGATTTTGTTGCTTCTTTTTCAATTCAAACAGTTGAGGGGAGTGGTTACTATGGCATTGAATCCCCTTTACCGTATATGCGTAATTTAGCAACTCAACTTTATTTTAGTAGTTTGAGTAACAACAGTGTAGTTTAAAGCTCGCTCGCCATTTGTGCTCAAGCACACCACTAGTTTATTTATATATATGGACGTACGTATGTCATTTTGTACTTTGACCCTCCGTATTTTTGTGTTCGCTCCGCGTTCGACCCCGTCCCAAACTTCAATAAACAGAATCCTCCGATTTAGCGACCATTACCCGTATCACCTTAGAAATTGAATTGTTTACGGCTCTGAATTGTTTTGCGGGTGCAGTTAAAACTCAAGTTAAAACTCAAAATCTTATGGGAGCTCCATTTCTATTCGAGTTAGTGGCGGTGGTAAGTTAATGCGCTATTTGTCACAGTTATAAGCCCTACTCAACAGTATTTACTTAAAAATGCATTGTCCACTAGACGAACCATGAAGGTAATCTAGTGGACAATGTATTTTCAAGTAAATACTGTTGCGCACGGCTTATAACCATGACAAAGAGCGCATTGACTTACCACCGCCATTAACTCGAATAGAAATGGAAGTCCCTTAAGTTTTCAAGTTTTAACTGCACCCGCAAAAGAATTCAAAACGGTAAACAATTCAATTTCTAGGGTGATACGGGTACTGATCGATAAACCAGAGGATTCTGTTTAGTGCAATTTGGGACGGGGTCGACCACATAGCTAACACAAAAACGCGAGGGTCAAAGTACAAAATGACATACATACGTCCATACATATATACAAATAAATAAATAAACAAACATCCCCGATTTTCGATTGTGTTAACACAATCGAAAATCGGGGATGTTAGTTTATTTATTTATTTATTTGTATATATGTATGGAGGTACGTAAGGCATTTTTGTACTTTGACCCTCGCGTTTTTGTGTTAGTTCGGTTGTCGACCCCGTACCAAATTGCACTAAACAGAATCCTCTGGTTTATCGATCAGTACCCGTATCACCCTAGAAATGTGGTTACCGTTTTGAATTCTTTTGCCGGTGCAGTTCAAACTTGACAACTTAAGGGACTTCCATTTCTATTCGAGTTAGTGGCGGTGGTAAGTCAATGCGCTCTTTGTCATGGTTATAAATAATGTCATATATAAAAGTAAGTCTTGCGTAGGTATGTTCAGTTGTGTGAAAGTATTGTGCGTTACAACTACTATTAAGAATATCACAAAGAAAATTTTAAATAACGTTATTTGATTTTGTTGCTTCTTTTTCAATTCAAACTGTTGCGGGAGAGGTTACTATGACATTGAAACCCCTTTACCTCATACGTAATTTAAAAACTCGACTTTATTTTAATAGCTTGAGTGTTAGTTGTTAAAATCAAATTTAACAATAGTGTAGTTTAAGGCTCGCTCGCCATTTGTGCTCAAGCACACCACTAGTTTATTTGTATATATGTTTGGACGTACGTATGTAATTAAACGCGCGCGCGGGGAACTTTTTTTTTCTCCAAAAAACACGGCTTTATAGGCTTGACCCCAGTTTATTCTGAAAATACAGCATTAAGCAAGCGCTCCAAAGTGTGAGAAAATTTCTGCGAAAACGCTTGCTTTTCAAGAAACAAAAAGTTGATTCGACCGGTTACTATGGCATTAAAGACCCTTTTCTAGACTTAATTTCAAAACTTCGCCGTTTTAGGGGGGATACGGAGCTAAAATTACAAATAATAACACTGGTTTATTTTTTTATATTAGTGGGGATTATTAGTGGGGATTATTAGTGGGGATTATTAGTGTGGATTATTAGTGGGGATTATTAGTTGGGATTATTAGTGGGGATTGTTAGTGAGTATTATTAGTGGGGATTATTAGTGTGGATTATTAGTGGGGATTATTAGTGGGGATTATTAGTGGGGATTATTAGTGGGAATTATTAGTGGGGATTATTAGTGGGGATTATTAGTGGTTATTATTAGTTGGTATTATTAGTGGGGATTGTTAGTGGGGATTATTAGTGGGGATTATTAGTGGGTATTATTAGTGGGGATTATTATTAGTGGGGATTATTAGTGTGGATTATTAGTGGGGATTATTAGTGGGTATTATTAGTGGGGATTGTTAGTGGGGATTGTTAGTGGGGATTATTAGTGGGTATTATTAGTGGGGATTATTAGTGGGGATTGTTAGTGGGGATTATTAGTTGGTATTATTAGTGGGTATTATTAGTGGGTATTATTAGTGGGGATTATTAGTGGGGATTATTAGTGGGGATTGTTAGTGGGGATTATTAGTGGGGATTATTAGTGGGGATTATTAGTAAGTGGGAGTAGTTACGTACTTTGATATAATGAAAGCTAAGTTGAAGTTTACTATGAAGTGTATAAGGTGGTTAGTTTGGTTGGAGATACTATGTTGTGGTTGTACTCCAGCTAGCCATCAGCAGCTGCAGTGATGGCCCAAGTATGTATGTGTGTATGTGTGTAATCAAGCATGTGAAGCAGCTGCTCAGTGCTTTTCCTCGAGTTTTCAAGACAACTATAGTATGTCGAACAGAAGTAGCTACTCTTGTCGAAAGCTCCATGCCAAAGCGGTCCAGAAAATTCCCTTTAAAAACTTCAGAGCCAGCTGGAAAGTGCAGTTCCAAAACTCAATCTATGGGAATACATAAAACAACACGTTCCCCCCCCTCCCGCTCCAAACCTAAACAGATTTATAATATTTACTTATGTCAAAGAACGTAATGTAGAGGATAAGATAGGAAGTACATTAACAGAGAGTAATGTTTGAGTAGATGCCATTAATATGATATTGATTTATTGTAATTGCTTTTGTTCTACATGCACACTGTGTTATGTAGAGGCTGCCTGCAATATTGAAGTGAGGAATTGCAGAACCTAAACTTGGTTATCTTCTATACTCAAAGACAATTGTTGCAAAATTGTTTTATTATTGATATTCTTACTGTACGTTTTGTACCAATAACTACATCTGATGAGTCAAATTCAATTACATCTGTACACACATGCCATATTGATTTTATTAAAATAGTTTGCCTAGATGCCAAGTAAGTGCAGTAACTATATTTCAAGTGTTCTTTTGACACTAATTTGCAACACATGACACTCAAGGTGTTCATTACATTATAGTAGGTTGTGTAGATCATATTTCAGCGATAGGTGATGAAAAGTGTAATAATGGCAAGAACTTAATTACAATTAATATAATATAGGCAAGGTACAATTAGGTCTCAACAATTTACTAAAAGAAAACCAAAATTTCCTGTCAATCTTACTGTAGGATAATCCCCATTAAGTTTCAGCTCCATTTTCAAGAGCACACACACGTGGTCTGACTATTTGTACAAGTTTGAGACTATGGGTGTGTCTCGCACACAATGCTGCAGACTTCCTGCTCTGACAACAATCATACGAAAATAATTCTGATACACGCGCGCGTGCACACAAAATGACACGAGTTCTCACTGTTCTGTCTTCCTCTTTCTCCTTCATGTGGGCTTGCCCACAAGATCATGGCTTACTCTTTCTCTCATTTTCTAGAAAGCTAAGCTGAAAAAAAAAAAAGTGGCACATTAAACAGACTTTCATCATTGTCTGCTTTCAGTTCTACCTCTCTTGAGGCTTAATAGTATTGGGCACAGTCAGTGAAATATGGCAACTTGCAAAAAAAAAGAGCATAGCAAGTCTAGCTAAATGGTGAACTTGATCTAATAATCATTTGTCATGATAAATGCACCTTAAGTGAAAACAGAAAGATCTGTTGTTGACAGACAGCCAGGACAGACACAAAAATAATGTACCCCACCTGGTGCACGTGCGCTGAGGGTCAGTAGCATTATTATTTGTGTATGACTCATCAATGTATGGGGACAGGTGGTTCATACCAGTTATTGAGTGTTCATGCCTGTGTGGTTAACCATTATGAGCCCCCACATTATTTTTAAAGGTTTATTTGTCCAGGTGGAGGAGTACAATACGTTTTGTAGATACTCTGGAGATTCCTGTTATTGTTCTATAATTGTTTAAAAATTTAGGTTTAAAAAAAACTGATTTTGTTGTTGGTGTTATATAACCATGTGCGTCATGGAGGACTCCTGCAAGGTGCCACAAGACAAAATGATCTAACAATTCTCAGATTGAAATCTTTGGATTTTTTTTTTCATTCTCATGTTTACATTCTGAATACTATCAAGCTATGTTATGTTTTTCGTTTTGCTTTTCTATTAACTGTACTTACTAAATTTGAAATGTATCAGTGGGTAAATCATGTGTCGTCAGTTATGCATATGAAAATAACTGAAATTGGTCTATATCACAATAATCTATAGCATCAGAGATAAGTGTCTAATGCTAGCTGTGGCTAAAGGCAAACAATGAAATCTGAACATTTAAAAGCTGCATTGTAAGCTGTGCTTTTATGAGCTGTGCTTGTTTGGTTTAGATCGTTCCTATGCATGCATCTTTTAATTCTCAATTATGAATTGGTAAGTTGATCATTAGCTATGAAAAAAAAAAGTAATGCTGAACAGAAGTAGCTAACATCCCAGTGGAAACATAATTGCTGTCAATCAACACTCGTGCTGTAGTGTCTAGAATATAATACTCTGTACAAGAGACCTAGCATACTCATCAATGATAGCTGATGTTATACATGTGAACTAAGGAACTATAGCTTGTACACAGTATTGGCTTCAGTCAAGCATGTCATGCTCATGTGAATTTGATTTGCAGGAACAGGGTGATTGATATGTGTGAAATGCTAATCACAGGACGAAAAACAAATTTCCTATCAATCTTACATTGTATTTCAGGTAGACAGAGGAAGACAGAACAGTGAGAACTCATGTTATTTTGTGTGTGCGTGCGTGTGTGTGTAAGAAATATTTTCGTATAATTGGTGTCAGAGCAGGAAGTCTGCAGCATTTTGTGTGAGACACGCCCATGGTCTTGAACTTGTATAAATATTCAGACCACGTGTGTGTCAAGTCAGTCTAGCTCTGTGTTTCATTTCTTTTTATCAATTTAACTAACTCTAATCTTTATACCTGAGGGGAGGGAGCCAGTTCGCTGGAGATTGAGGGACTGGATTCTGGTGGCAGTGTACCTGTTGCCCCAGAACTAAACTGCTAAACTTGAGAGAGACGAGGCCTGTTGGGGATAGTAGTACGCCCACAAAGCTTAGCTATACACACCATACACATTCAAATTCCTATGATATTTTTGACAACACCCCTTAATAGAGAGAGGCTGCCTTACTTAGAGGGGTCCATTGGCCTGGGAGACTGAAAGAAGGGGCAGAGCAGCGTAATGCTATGAATGAGGACTAAAACAACACAAAAAGTGAAGAACCGGAACACAAACAGCAAAGACTAAATGAATTATTCTAGCAGTCAAGTCAGAGAGTCAGCTCATAACAAAGCTGATGGCGCATCATTGAAGCAATGAATACTTGTGATCATGTACGATTGATTGATGCCTTGTCTGCACAAACTTCTCCACAATGATAGCTACATTTAGCAATATGGCTAGCTGGCATTGTAATTTTTCATATCTGTGCATTATATAATACTTATTGCACAATTCAGCATACAATATTGGGAAATATTTCATTATTCATAATCATATTCAATATATTATTATAATTTTTTAAAATTTATTTTAAAAGATTACCATACAAGTTCATATTGCTGCTTGTGAATTCACATGTGACTGATTTTGTGAAAATTCGGCTAAACGTGGCAGATAAGCTCTTTTCATTTTTGTTACATGTCGGCCTGGACAGCAGGAAGTAGCTCCACCCATCGCAGAGTACTGAGTCTACAAACATTCACACAAACACTGGCCGGTCAATTGTCAAGGGTGTGGCGGTGCCAACCAGATCACGTGACTGTTATCCCCCTATATATAGTTGCTCGACTCATATTTATTTTGAGTTGTCACTAACCCATGTGTATTGTGCGTGACCCCTCGTACCCTGTTGTTTCCCGATAAAAAACTGTAACTACTCTTTGGGAACGACTGACTGGGCGCCAGTTAACAGAATACACTGTAAGGGCCACAACTCTGGTGGCGGCATACCATTTATTGAAGGCGGAGTTGCTACCTAACCAGAGTACTCCCTCTTCATCCCTACATTACCTGCAGGTTGTATGGGGGCTGCTGATGGCGTCTACCAAGTCTGAGGGTCGTGATACAAGTCGTCTTTGATATGTAAACTAAAACGTTTGCTTATTGTTGCTCAATTTTTGAATATAGATTTTGAGAAAATGCAGTATAAAGGCATAACGAAGTCCAAGAGGGGGCGTGTCTGTGTTCTGTATACCATAATTGCTTGGTTTGGGGGTCATGGAAAACCAAATATTAGTTGAATAACCACCCAAGTAATTGTACAGGGTTAATTCAAGATTGGTACTCCAATACAGTTGATTATTTAAAGCCTTCAAGATGCTCTAAAACTGCATAGCCCTCAAAGTACTCGTAAGTTAGGTTGCCCGAGTCTTAGCCGATGACTACACCTTTTTCTTTTCTTTTTTTCTTTACTAGCTACTCCAATAATATGGCATGCCAGGACTCCCTGTTGCAGAATAGCTATACCAAGCCACGAACTGTTGGTTATCCACTGAATTTTTTTTTCACAAAGTTTGATGTACTCGGCTTTTGTGGGAAAAATTGGTTACGTGAATTTTCCCAAAACGTACATATATGAAGGAGCACTGAGAGAACAATTCACTGTTTTCATTGAATTGCAATGTAAGCAATGGGTAAATTACACGACAGTTTGTTTGTGTTTTAAAAGACTCAATACAGTTTGTTTGCATTTTAAAATACTATAGTGCTGTCAACCAGTCACTCCTTCATTGTCTCCTGAGCTGGACCACTGCTATTCTCATTATTATTAAACTTACAGCTGAACTAGCTCTTCGCTGAGATAAAATGATACCGTAATGAACTGCTTAAAGTTATGATTATTACGCTAATTGATTTTGTTTCCACCTGTTATGACATCATACTTACTACATACTAGAGCTGTTCTTAGGTGAGTGTGGTTAATGTGTGTAAGTTTGGTTTACCCGATTATGGATAGACAAACTCTAACATAATTCATACATTTCTGGATAAAATGGCCTCCAAGAATTTGGACTTGTAGGTTTGTCTCAGCATGATACATGTATGTGTTCAATCTAAAATTCTAAATAAAGCACAAGTAACATCTCTGCTTCTCTTCAATAACAGCAGCAATAGTAGTGCACATGATACATGTAATATGTACATGTATATTAGACATTCCAGGAAAAAAAAAGCCATATACAGACATATATGCGCCCACTCTTGCAAAAGTGTTCAATATTTGATGTTCTTTTCCATGAACCAATAAATTTGAAATTCATTATCAATCTGCTACATTGTATGCTGAAGTTCTGCAGAATGTAACAAATATAGGAACTGGAGGAAAATATACAGGATGGAATGAATTTGGAGGCCCTATCCTAAAGGTACAGGAAATTTTCCTGAAATTTTCGTATAGCTTATGTAAAGCAAGCACTTTTACTGATGAAAACGTATAGATAATAGTTAGGTGCCGCTTCAGAGGGAACTTGTGTTTAGGGTCTCTGATGGATACTAAAAACAGTAGTTAATGACTGCCACACAGTGCCTAACTAATTTAGAACATAGCAACAGTTCCTACACAACAAAAATTACATATAGGAAGCCCTGCCGTGAAAGCGGGGGCACTACATATAGAATCCCTCCCTGAAGGACCCAAGGGATTTAAAGCCCCTCTGTCACAATACAAAAACTCAACAAGCATGTTCTAAGGATAAATATTAAAGTGTTCCAAATACCCACAACGTCAATATAAATTACTCCTTAATTATCATTCCGACCTTTGAAAGGGACTGAAACTCATTAGTAAACTTTCAAAATAATGAGAGTCCATAGTTATTGAAGCATCAAAAACAACAATCAAGAGTGCTATCAAAGGTACCACTTACATGCATTACGCTTGTATACAGATTGCACAAAAATGAAGGTTGGAAGATGGTGTACACTTTTACCATAACACACTCTGGCTTTTTAAACCCACTTTTAGTCGTTAAAAAAAAACATGAAACTTACGGCTTCCATTTTTGTAGGCAGATCATCGTAACAACACTTTGAAATTATGGCTTCCTTTCATGACTTTCAGTTTGAAGCAAGTGTAAACGGTTGTTAACCACTACCTGATTGAGATGTGCTATGTTCAATGAAATGTAGCAGTTCTTCTTTTGACAGATGACGGGCAGAACTTGCAGTACACTATCGTCCACCGCAAATGTCTTCACTCTCCCGCTACATAATAGTTGGAATAAGTCCTTCAGTTTCTTTATTCATGGACAGCAAAGGAGGAGTACAATGTCTGAGAAAGTTCTAAATAGTCTACCAATCTTCTAGCTTCGTCTGGTGGAGCCAGAGCGTGCGAAGGGTTTCGTTAAAGGGTTTTGCTAAGCCAGATCGACTAAGTCTAACTTATGCTAGTGAAATCCTTTACCAAACGCGAATTTGGCTCACAGAAACTCCGCTTAACTAAGAACTGTGAGCCCAAGCTGTAGGTAAAGGGTTCAGACCTTCTAGAGCAGCTGTAGAGCTATTGTACCTCAATCAGACTGCATGCTAAAAGAGATGCATTCATACAAACTGCCGCTGTTAAATTAATAATTGATTTTGACTGTATGTTACAATGCATGACATAGGTAATGGTTATTTCTGAATGTTATTTCTGAAGGTTAAGTTTGATAAACTTGAAGTGTGTATGTTTGGTAAATTTCAATGTATATTCTTAGTGTTTATGACAAAGTAAAAGTTGTTTGCAAATAAGGACATGACATGGTAAATGGTGAAAGGAACTGTGTCATTGCATAAGCTTCAAACTTAACAGGATATGTGTAAGTGGACAAACCAAATCAGATGTTCTCTGGTGTACCAAAAGTAATGGGTGCACTTTTTATAGGAAGATTTAATGGAAGTACTTCAGAGTTTTCAAGCACGTAGTTGGTTAAGGGTATACTTATTATAATGGCTTTCTGAATGTGTGTGGATTGGTAAAGTGTCATTTTTTTGCACAGATAAAAGTGATTTTCAGTCATTACATCATTATTTACAACTATGCAGACTGTTGTAATAAAGTACTTTATTATTAAGGAGGTGGAAACGATGAATGTAGAAAGTTTTTGGTAAAGGATTACCACATCTATATAAAGAATTACCACATCTATATAAAGAATTGGCAAAAGTTGATGTCACTTTTGTTGTTGTTTTTATGCAGAGCAAGTGTTATCCTCCATGCTAGTAATAGCTACTATTTTGGATGGTTCAGAAGGAATTCCTAAGTAAGTATAAAATATCATATCATATATGAAATGGTCCAAAAAAACAGGTAGCTAATTTTTGTATTACTTACCAAAGAGGGTGGTCTATGGTTGGGAATGACAAGTAGTCTTAGAACACAGTTTAAAAGTGGTCTTATGTGACAGGTGGTCGAATCCAGGTATCTTAAAATTCAGGGACCACTGTAGTTATTTCAATAGTTACCATAAAAATATGTCTTTCATTGTTACTATGTAGTTATGAGCTCAGCTAGTATAACTATCTAATTTAGTCTGCATTACAAATCATTTTTTAATTTTAATATCGTAAGTAAATACGTCAAAATGTTTTATGTTCTCAGATAAAGCTGACTGAATGTGGCAGTATCCGTGGCTCTTCAAGAAATGAGGTTTTGTTGAAAGATAGAACAATCATCAGATTCCGAACTAATTAAACTTATATTTGAACATCTGAGTCATATCATTATAGTAATGTATGTAATATTTACCCAAATTTAAAGTGTTTATATTCACATGGCACAATGGTACACTGTAATAGAGCGCAGTACTACACCCTTGAAGGGTCTGCATGGGTGTAGCATGACACCAGTATAGGTATGATAAGGGCGTATCACAACACCCTAATTGGTATACTTTGGGATGTTAAGAGCTGTGATTGAACACTATTTTGGGTGTATCAGTACACCCTATGAGGCGTGCTACAGCCAGTGTAGCTGGAGCACCAAAAATGGTGTACTGGAACACCCCTTTTTTACTTTCAAGTTTGATGCCCTATACTGAGCAGTAACATACGAAGTGAGGGGGACTGTGAGGATGGAGCCTCCCATAATTTCTGGCACAACTGAAAAAAGTGATTTCTTGCATAATGACCAGCAAACCACAAAAACAACATGCTTTATAGGTGCCCATCCGAATAGAAACATCTTCCTACACCAATGCTGTGAGAAGAATATCTCATAAAACCTGAAAGAAACACATTTTCCTAAAATGGAGGTAAATTTAGTATCAGAAGAACCGAAATTTTTACTTCAAACATCAAAGTCCACTAAGTCTACTTGAAGGAAAAATTAGCTTTGTTTAAACATTTCATTTATTATTTTAGCTAAAAGTTATTTAAATATTATTAGCACCAGTATTAAACATAATTGATAGTTTGCAATGTTAATAAGGTGCATTGCGTAAGCATGATATTGATCATGATTGAATTACGTAAAGTATTTCTGAAGAACAGGGTAAGATTATGAAATCGAAGTCACTTGAGAAAGTATTAGGAATCAAAGAGGCCCTATAGTAGAAGTACAAGACTATTTTATCACACACCACAACTACAACCTACTGAGTCTCATCTTTGATGAGCAGGTCCTTCAGTCCTGAACAGCACTCTCTTACTTAATAGCAATGTACATTAGCCTGATGTAGTAATTGATGTGTAATGTGTATTCAAAACCAGCACAGAATTGAAGCAAAGTATCTTTGAATTAAAATATTTTGATTATTCAAGACTCTCTCCCCATGGCTTCTGTTGTAATAATTCTATTGTTTCACACATTAAAAAAATACAAATAGCTAGGTGTCCTACTACTGAAAAGAACTTCAGCATGGAGTTGAAACATTGGGTATAGTCCAAGTTTAAAAGTTTATTAAAAAAAAAACAAGTATTAGTAAGAATTATAAGTTAAAACAAAAAACATATTATTAAGAAAAATAGTAGCACAAGACAAGACCTTGAAGAAAAAAATGGTATTTAATGAATAAAAGTTTGAACTAAATTCATATAATGATAATTAAAACTGAGTCACCCACCCTCTCCTCAACCTCATCCCAACACTCACTAACATAATGCAAAAATAGTGTGGGCACACCCACATGAAGAAATTAGAAGAAGAAACATGTGTGTGTGTGTGTGTGTGTGTGTGTGTGAACATTAATTGTCTATGCTGTAGCATGGGACCAGCAGTTAATAGATGCAGGAGTGATGTGTGCATGTGTGCATGTCTGTAGCAGAGCAGAAACTTTGCATCTTTTCGTGGGTGGAGTTTGGAGTTTTATAAAAAAAACCCAGGCTCCACTTGTCATAACAGTCTTTGTTCATGTCAATCAATTCGTTGTGTGTGTAATTTAATTTACCTTAAGACCTAACCTGAGGATTAGTCAGTGGTTCGCTGTGGTAGCTAGAGAGGACCTTGATTCTGGTGGCAGCAACTATTTTGCTGTCATCAGGTGCGAGCAAGCCAAGCAGAGTGACAACTCTCCTGAGCAAGCCCACAAATAATAAAATTATATTTTATTTGGATACTGCATAATATAGTTAAAAACAATAACTGACAAATAAACAATTAAAATATGGTTAAAAGACCATCAAGCAGTTATAAGATATTTCGAAAGATCATCAAGCAGAGTAGCTATTCTATGTGACAGATTCTGCATGAAAGACTCGGTGGAGAAAAGTATTTATTAAACAGAATGATCATTCATGCACTTAAATTCTGAACACGAGTATTGCATAAAGAAACGGGAGTGCTGTAGCTAATTATAGACTCCATAGGATGTTGTACAAGACTTCAGCTAATTAGTTACTTCTTGAAACATGAGAGAGTGTGAGAGATTCCAACAATTGACAGCACAATGAGGCACTGTTTAAAAATAATGTACTGAATATGATGTAAAACACTACTATGAAAAAAACAAAAACAACATACTAGATCAGATAACAAAGCAGAATATTAAAGTACAGATACATTGTTTTATGTCGTAGTTATGTTATTGTTTTTTTTTTCTTTTCGGTAGAATTCTGTATTTCTTTTATACTAATGTATGCAGTACACATTCTGTGGAAGTTCACTACCAAGTATCTAACTTTATACTTCACAATTTAACAATTTATTTCGTCTTAGCAAACAAGACAAATAATATCCGTCACGGGTAGACCAGTAACTACTGATTGCGCATACCGAGGAAGAAAGGGTGTGGTCACATATGTCCAAAATGCGCACGGAACAACCCTCCCTGCGAAAGGTGTGGTGGTAGTAGTCTGCCATGTTTAGTGCTCACTTCCGCTAGAAGAATCGCGCGATACAACAGTTAGCCTGGCTGACTCTCTTCTGAGCTGTCGAATGAACAATATATCTTGGTATTCTAATCGCGTGTTGAGTGGGACCTCATTCAGTTATCTCACAGTTACTCTAGGAATAGCACGGTACTGCAACTACTATACTGGATCTTTGAATTTGGTGAGCTATAAACATTTATATACATTATTATAGACAGGTAAGATGAAGTCATTTGTATACAGAATAGTCCAATTCTAATTTAGGTTATTACAACAATATTGTACATTTTTACAGCCAAACAAAGAGTTAAGAAATATTGAGATGTAACTAAGGTCACTCCTATAAAAATATTATGGCAAATGATGACAGCTCATATTTCCTTCTTGTATAGCATAGCTCAAGCCTTTGTCTACCGCTAATATGGGGGAGAGTTCTGGTGGCATTAGTACATAGTACCAGTTAAAACTCTCCAGATCTCAAAAGGAAGTTGTGGTTCCAGTTGTGGTTGTTAATATACTTAGCTGACCACATCCTCTCTATCGGCGCCTATTTGCAGTCTCATGGGACTTTGTTGTGTACAAAGCACTCGTAAAATTACAGTGGAAATTGCAGCCAAGATGGTGGTGAAAAGTTAGGATAGGGATTTGAATTGCAGTTAGGATTATACTATATATGCCAGCATCATTTTGAGCACAATGATTGATCTTAGCATAGAAGCATAATGCTAGCATAATAACTGAATAATGCAGATTACATACTTCAATTTGATAAACCTTTCCTTTAAAGATATAAAATATTCACTGCCTGTTCTTCCTTGTCTATTTTCTTCTGTTTTTAAATAACTGGCAATATCTTACCATCTTGCTATCCTTCAGATAGATTTTTATTTGAATTAGTGTGTTCATGAACATCAGTTGTGTAGTGATTTGTTTCTGATTTTTCAGACTGAGCATAATTAGTTTCCTATTTTACTGCCAAAACATCATCTGAGATTTCCTTAATCTACTCATCAAGCTTAATACGCTTTGTAATAACTCCAGCTAAGAACAGATTTTATTTTTTTAATGGCATTGTAATTATTATTCATGCCAAGGCAGATGTGTTGCTGGCTTGAATATATCCAAAAGAAAATCGGAAGTAGTAGTTGATGTCAATTATAAGCATGGATTTTTGGTCAGATGGAGCTTGAGTATTTCAAGATAGTCATGATGTCCAATAAGAAAAGCTTGTTGTTATGTTATGCACTGCATCACAGTTTCACTACTCGTGGTCATCACCATAGTTACAATGCATAATTAGGAGCATAATGTTATATTTTTGGTGGCATCATTGCTGCAATGTCAAGCATTTCTGAAACTGCATAAATGCAAAAAAAAAAGAAGAGCATAATTCATAAATCCCTGATTACAGCTAGAACTAATTGTGGACTCACAAGTGGAGAAATGCTCTTCAAATACAATCAACTGTGTAAAAAACAGTTGTCTGGCTGCTTACCTTGGGTCTTTCCATGAAATTGGCAATTTTCCTGAACTGTCTTCAATGGTTTTTGTACAGTTAGTCTTCTAACTGCAAATATTAAAGACCACATAAATACGTAAGAATAGACAGTTAGATATTGGAATTGTCGATGTAACTAAGTAAGAGTAAAAGTTTAGCAGCTATTAAATGATCAATTCTTTCAAAATTGAAGCCTTAGTTGTATGTAGATGCAGCAGCAATGCAACTTTAGCCAAACTTCAGAGTGATGTGTTTTTAAATTACTTAGGCTTTATCTGCGGAGCAGATTTGACTTACTGTATTGCTTTTGTATTGGTACTATGTACTGATGCCAGTCTACCCCCTCCCAGTGTACCTGTTGGTGTAAGAATATGGCTACGTGAAACCAAAGTACTTACTCATAAGTTAGTGTAATAGAAGGCTTAGCTTGAAACATCCAAGTTTACAGGAAGTATTGTTACTGTGGTGTGGGGTAATTTTATCATTGATTAAGTTTCTATGATATTTTAATAATATGAATTGGTTGCCTGAAATTATCCACTAGCGAAAGAGTTACAGTTAAACAAAATTTGAACAACCATTTTTTAACCATTAACTGTAGCACTGACCGTCTACAGGAAAACCGGGCACAACAACGCGGTGTGCGTAAATATCGAGAAAAGATCGATCGATTTCTTAAAAATGTATTGTTTCAAGCCAACGGAAGGGAACGGTTAGGTCTATTATAGTGGAAACAGCTTAAGCTACGACGATAAAACTTGGAGAGCTCAATATCTGGACGCCGACAACTCTGTAAGTAGTGCAAAAATATTTTTTTCGAAGGCCTACGCGTTGTGCCCGGGTTTTCCTGTAGACGGTCACACATATTATATATACCAATGAGTTATAGATTTGCGAATAACAAAATGTGTTGCTTAGCAACAAACCTCTAAAATTAATTAATCATTTTTAATTTTTTTAACCTTATGATATGAGTAGTTGTTGGTATAATCTAGACAATAGAATTATAACTGGAAAAATAGATAAAACGGTTATTTAGCATAATAATACATAACAGTTTATTCAAATGCCACTACACTGTACTATTACACAGATACTCTCAAAAACCCTTTACCGACTGTATGTATGTAAGCATTACCATTAAAGTACATGTTAAAAAAATGGTCATAAAAACTTTTCTGCTGGAGTCACAATAGTTTGTGTCAGTGCTCATTCAAAGTTTAATTTAGTTATAGCTGCACATGATAAACAATTTGACATTTTCCTAATTACATAATATAGTTTTGGGCATTATAATATGGCTTCCACCACAGAGAAAACCTAAGACTGAATGATAGCTCTACATGGGCATGACTTTATTCAGTAATATCACTTCATGAATTAGTTAATTCCACATGATTTATGAATCATGACGATAAGCTGACAAATAAGAATATGTATATGTACATTATCAGTGGCGTAAGATGTCATGATTTGTGGGCGGCGAGCTCCATGGGATAATGTATTTTGTGGATTAATGTAGTTCACGTGAGAAATCACCACTTTATGGTGTGCCTTAAAATTACGCAATGGGAGAGGAACTTCAACTTCACAGCACACTAACCAATGGCGTTATTGGGCGAGCGAAGCGAGATTCTCACTAACGAGTCTCAATTGAGATTTTGGTATATATTTTATAAATACATGGCAAAGTTTAAAGAGGTCCACTCCCGGAGGCTACTTCAAATGTAAACATTAGCACAGGCGCAAGAAATAAGGGACAAAAGATTTGAAATAATGCTAGGAAAAGAAAAGAAAATGGCAAAGAGCTACAGACACAGTATGGGAGTGACGTTCCAGTTAGGTTTTCCAAAGTTAGCCAAGTTCAGTAATTTTTTTAGTGGCGGTGGTAAGTTAACTTCTTTAATGCGCTGTTCATCATAGCTATACGCCTTACGTAACTGATTAGTTCTTACTTGAAAAACCAAAGTTCAATAGTCAAGTCACAAAGAGAATACAATGTATTGCTAGATCCATTGTACAATAGAGTATTTTGATGGAGTGTACTTTGAAAGGTGTCTAGCTTAAACTAACACCGTTAGTTTATCGATCCTTACCCATCAACCTTGGAAATTTGATTATTAACACCTTGAAAATCCTTTGTCCAATAGTCAAGACTGAAAGAGAATACAACGCAAGTCTTGAGCTGGTATATCCAGTGAATATGTATGTATAAAAGTGTTGTGTGTTGCTGAAGAATAGCAATAAAGTGAACTAAATATTTAACAAAAATTATTAGCAGCTAGCACTCAAATTTAAATTTCAGTCAGACCAGCTCACTTGCCATATGTGCTGAAGCACATCACTAGTTTATATATATTAGACAGATTTTCATTTATATGACTTTGAGGTAAGTCTCCATAAATTCAATAATCGGCGAGCGAGCGTAGCGAGCGAGACACTTACAGGGGTAACACAATTGAAAATCGGGGATGTTTGTTTATTTATTTATTTAGTTATTTGTATATATGTTTGGACGTACGTATGTAATTAAACGCGCGCGCGGGGAACTTTTTTTCTCCAAAAAACACGGCTTTTTTGGCTTGACCCCAGTTTATTCTGAAAATACAGCATTAAGCAAGCCTTACTTTATACTTAAAGCTCCTAAGTGTGAGAAAATTTCTGCGAAAACGCTTGCTTTTCAAGAAACAAAAAGTTGATTCGACCGGTTACTATGGCATTGAAGAACCTTTTCCAGACTTAATTTCAAAACTTCGCCGTTTTAGGGGGGATACGGAGCTAAAATTACAAATAATAACACTGGTTTATTTTTTTTATCGTAGCTGAGAGCTTGTTCAAGAGTTACTGGTAATTGAGACTATCAGAATGGCAGATGTTTGATACTACAAAAGTTACCATTAATCAGGTAAGAGAGTGATTTTGTATTTGTTTGCTGAAATAAAAGGTCATAACGGCTATTATAGTTTTTGCATGAACTAAGCTAAAACATAGTAACAATACTTAGTTTTATGTTACCTAACTATCAGGCTCGCTCGCCATTTGTGCTCAAGCACACCACTAGTAATGCTTGTGGTGATTTAGAAAACTATGGTTACTACTCGCCACTCTATGAGTACTCTCAACCACAAAGGTTTCACTTGACCCCATACTTTATTTGTATTGAATCTCATGAAACATCAACTGTAGTTAATATATGTGACCGTCTATAGGAAAACCAGGCACAACGCGGCACCCTTCGAAAAATTTTTTTTTGCACTTACGGAGTTGTCGGCGTCCAGATATTGAGCTCTCCAAGTTTTATCGTCGTAGCTTAAGTCGTTCCCGCTATAATAGACCTAACCGTTCCCTTCCGTTGGCTTGAAACAATACATTTTTAAGAAATCGATCGATCTTTTCTCGATATTACGCACGCCGCGTTGTGCCCGGTTTTCCCGTAGACGGTCACATATGCTGGTCTGAATAACCAAGCTAACAATACACAATAGCCTGAATACTAATCGTTGTATAATGTAATAATAGGTTATCTTTTACTTCTTTAGTAGTGAGGGTGTAACAGTGGCTGCTAGTTAAGATTGTGCACATTTCAACTTTAAGAATCTAGCTATTTAACAGTTGCCTGGTTTTTGTCCTTGCTATTAAAAATAGAACTCATGTATTCTAAATGCACGCTGAGTGAGACCTCATCCAGTTATCTTATAGGTCCCCAGGAATAGTTTAATGAGTGATGCTTCTGCTATTGTACTGGATAATTGAATTTGGTGAGCTATGAAAATCCCTGTACATTTTATTGATGAGTAAATGGCACACATTTAGTTATTTGTTGATGTGGAATACTCCAATTTTAATACATCAAGAGTATGCATTTTTACAGCTAAGTAAATATTAGTTATTTTTGAGATGTTAACTGATGTTACTGCAATGAAAATATTATTCCTTCTTATTAATTATGACATATAGTACTTCTAGTTGTGCCCATCTTGAACCTATACCTATTGCTATGCTGTGAAGAAGTCTTGTGGCATTAGTTCACAGTTCCACTAGATAAAATCCCTCCAGAACTCAGGGTGAAGTTGTGGTACTGGACGTGGTTGTCATTATACTTTAGCTTACCACATCCTCTCAATTTGTGCTGAGTTGCAAAATTAACTATGACCCAAACCTCAAAATTTTAGTCGTCAGTACCATCTTGAGAGCTTAAGGCCCATGATTATATTTTACGAAGGTGTGTAACCTATAGTTAGAAGATGTAAGATTTATACTGCAAGTGCTTGTTTTCAGGTTATGTTACAGACTAGAGTAATTAGTAATTACACTAATTAAAAGTAAATACATTTATAACAAAAAAACAAGAATATTAATACAAAAAAAAAAGAATACAATGAGTCAGCACTGATTGCTGGGTGACATGTGAAGTGTGTAATGATGTTTGACAAGAATATGGCTCCTCCATCATATGTGTATTTGTAACTTGCTAAAATATATATAATTATATCAAACAGAAATTATTCCAGTCTCTCTTTATAAACACATGATGATCAGTCAAGCCAACTCATCTCATTAACCACTTCTCATTTACTGTCACATCGGGTATGCCACAGGGATCAAATTTTGGTTTACGCTCATGTATATTTACAATGAATGTTATTACAACTTTTAATTTCCACGAATGAAAATCTTACTCTGTATACTAACAACTTACATTGCAAGGAAGTCTAATCTGGCAGTGGTTGCAGAGCTGCTCAGTCTGTACTAATTCCATTAGTCCCTAGGTCTGTTCTCATCTCATGGCTAATCTGGCAGTGGTTGCAAAGCTGCTCAGTCTGTATTGATTCCATTAGTCCCTAGGTCTGTTCTCATCTCATTGCTAATCTGGCAGTGGTTGCAGAGCTGCTCAGTCTGTATTGATTCCATTAGTCCCTAGGTCTGTTCTCATCTCATTGCTAATCTGGCAGTTGTTGCAGAGCTGCTCAGTCTGTATTAATTTCATTAGTCCCTAGGTCTGTTCTCATCTCATTGCTAATCTGGCAGTGGTTGCAGAGCTGCTCAGTCTGTATTAATTCCATTAGTCCCTAGGTCTGTTCTCATCTCATTGCTAATCTGGCAGTGGTTGCAGAACTGCTCAATCTGTATTAATTCCATTAGTCCCTAGGTCTGTTCTCATCTCATTGCTAATCTGGCAGTGGTTGCAGAACTGCTCAATCTGTATTAATTCCATTAGTCCCTAGGTCTGTTCTCATCTCATGGCTACTCTGGCAGTTGTTGCAGAGCTGCTCAGTCTGTACTAATTCCATTAGTCCCTAGGTCTGTTCTCATCTCATGGCTAATCTGGCAGTGGTTGCAGAGCTGCTCAGTCTGTATTAATTCCATTAGTCCCTAGGTCTGTTCTCATCTCATTGCTAATCTGGCAGTGGTTGCAGAGCTGCTCAGTCTGTATTGATTCCAATTAGTCCCTAGGTCTGTTCTCATCTCATTGCTAATCTGGCAGTGGTTGCAGAGCTGCTCAGTCTGTATTAATTCCATTAGTCCCTAGGTCTGTTCTCATCTCATGGCTACTCTGGCAGTTGTTGCAGAGCTGCTCAGTCTGTACTAATTCCATTAGTCCCTAGGTCTGTTCTCATCTCATGGCTACTCTGGCAGTGGTTGCAGAGCTGCTCAGTCTGTACTATTTCCATTAGTCCCTAGGTCTGTTCTCATCTCATGGCTAATCTGGCAGTGGTTGCAGAACTGCTCAATCTGTATTGATTCCATTATAATTATAATTATTTGAAATGACTTTTTTTTATAATATCCAATTCCAGCAACTTACAGCATAGTGATCGTTTCAGATTTACTCAGAGACATTCAGACAAAATTGTTATAAATGTATAATTTATAATAATTGTGATAACTATAGAAACTGTGAAAGGACAAAATGGAGCTATTGCAATATGAGGGCTAGTTCTATTTTAGTTTTTGACAAAAACAACATGTACAGTAATTACTAATACAGTTATATATAGTAAAAGTTAATACAACATAATAATCAATGATGTGTATAAAACAACAACAATGTGAATACATTCACATCTACTAAAGAATCAAATTATCATGAAAGAATTTCACTTAATTAATAGATATTATTTCAAATACAATAGCTGAGATATATTTTGTAACTACAAATAAGCAAATGTATAAAGAACAAAAAATATTTAACCTTTGAAAACAAACAAAAATTGCATTTCGTTATTTACTTATAAAAAATGAGAATTAACAGAACTATTGACCATCTCTGATACATTAAATTATTGTAACAATAAAACTGTTAAATATTAGTTCAATATTTAGACATTAGATCGCCATCTAGTCACAGCCTAGGCGACATCAGTGTTCTTTTGCTTCGTCCATTCTTCTGAGCCCACTGAAGAAGTGTTGTTTGGAGGATATAATCAGCAATAGCATCATCTCAATAACACATCAGTATTAAGACTGAGCAGTAAGTTCTACAATATTGTTTGTATTATAAATAAACAATTGTTTATATTTTAAATGAGGTATATTTCACTCCATTAGTAGTTCTAGTCAGCCAATTATAATGTTGCCATAAACTTGCTGGTTCCTTTAATTTAATGTGATTTAGTAGAAATATTCAACAAAAAAATATATATTACGTATGCAACCGGTTTTGAGAAAATCAGCCTAAACAAAGCGTATATATTTTTTCAGTATCAAATCTTTACGGGTCGACTTTTTTTCAAAAGTTTTAAAATACAAATAGATAAATACTGTATGTTTATGGCGAAGCTGTAAGCCCTGGAGAGCTCGAACTCACACTGAAGCTAGGAACATGTGCAAGTTAAGCCTCATGAAATGTATGTAACTAAAGACTCAACAAAATCTTCATAGGATGTTGTTAGAAGTAACTAATAAGTAAGTAACTAATTAGTTACTTCTTGAAACACTATTATGTAGAACCATACTAGATCTGTAATGATTTACTAAATCCATTTTCTGCACATGTATGCTTCAAATATACGTGATTATTTGTTAATCTCTATTTCCCCCTATCCCTTACTTTCCCACTGGTATTCTCACAACAAGCAACACAAAATAATGTAGCCTACTAAATTTATACATGTAGAGTGATAAGATCAGAAAAAATGAAGTAAGTATGATTGACTAAGAGTTCAAATACCAAGTTATCTTCTTGAAATATCATTTACAGTGTGTAGTTTACCATCTCTTGTTCTGAATACAAGTATTAAATAATGAAATGGGAGTGCTTCAGCTTATTATAGAATCCATAGGATGTTGTGCAAGACTTCAGCTAATTAGTTACTTCTTGAAATATGATTCAGTGTGAGAGATTCCAACAATTGACAGCTCAATGAGGCACCATTTAGGAATATTTTACTGCTATATGATGTAATACACTATTTAAAAAAAACCCTTATAGATCAGTAATGGATTATTAAATCTATAATAAAGCAGCATGTTGAAGTGTAGATACCATTGTTGTATATTGTAGTTATGCTTTTTTGATAAGAATTCTGTATTTTTTATACTATTTATGTAGCTAAATTCTGTAGAAGTATTTTTCATAAAATATCTGAATTTGTTATTCACAATTTAACAATTAGTTTCTTCTTAGCTTAAATAATATCTGACTCTTACATAGACCGAATCAGTATTTTATAAGTCACCAACTTGCTTGGTGGCACCTTTCAGTACTGAACTAGAAAGATGTGAAAAAGGGTGTGGTCACTCAAACCCAAATAGCGCACTGTATATGAACCACCCTTTCCATAGTAACGGGTGTGGCAGTAGGCTGTTAACATTGTGCTTACTTCCGATTAAGAGATTCTGATAGTTCCCTAGGAATAGTTTATGATCGATGCTGCAGCTTTATACAGGATATTTGAATTTGGTGAGCTATGAACATTAATATTATACTTTACATTGATGAGTGAATGATACACATTTAGTTATTTCTTAATAATATAGAATAATCAAACAAAACTATGCATATCATATTTACAGCTAAATACAAAGTTTTGAAACCTTGAGATATTAACTGATGTCACTTTAATGAGAATATTATTGCCTCCTACAAATTATGACAGATCATAGCTATTTCTAGTCTTACAAAGCTCGATTCTTTATCTATCACTGCACTGTGATGAAGTCAGGTAACACAAATGTGTGGTACAAGTTTAACATCCTACAGATCTCAGTGGCATAGTATGGTTCCGGTTGTGGCTGACAATGCACTTAGCTAGCAACATCCACTTACATAGGTTTTAGTAGTGTAGCCAGCACTTGAGGAATGGCTGTGGAACATGCAGCAAAAATAATGGTAAAATATTCGGATAAGGAAAGGGATTGCAGCCTTAAGAAATTTCTGCTTTCACTGGTAATATAGAGATGTTCTTGAATACTATAAACAGTGTTTAAAAAAAAAAAAGGTTCATCTTGGATGCTTATCTTGGGTCATCAATGAGACTGAACTGACTTCAATGCATCTACAATTATTGAAAATCAGGTTTATAAAAGTAGAAATTTGGAAGCTATTAAATCTATCTAACCTCTCAAATTGAAACCGTAACCTTATCTAGATGCTGCAGTAATGTGTGTATAGTTGAACTCCAAGTGCACCTTTGTTAAAATTACTTAGGTTTTACCTGCGGAGAATCCAGGTATGACTAGCTACATTACTTTTGAACTGGTAGTATGCTGATGCCACCAGAACTCTTCCCAGCATAGCAGTGGATACACATGATCAATTCACAACATCATGAGTTAAAGTAGTAGAAGGCTTAGATTAACACTTTAAATTTTCAAGTAGTTGGATTACACTGGTATGCTACTGCTGTGGCTGCTTAAAAACATAATTGTTCAAAACTTGTTTGCTCATCTTTAACTTAAGATTGTTGGTTTGGCTTGGGCTAAAGTCATACATCCATACATGATATATATATTGCTGTGGCATAGTAGACATTTTTGAATGTATCATATTAAGATAAAACCCACACATCCATATAAGTGATATGTAGTACTCAGCATATACTGGATATTTGAATTTGATGAGCTACAAGAATTGATATACATTGTATGTTGATGAGTAAATGATACACATTTACTTATTTCTTGATATAGTGTTTCCATATCATTTCTACAGCTAAGTACAAAGTTTTGAAACATTGAGATATTAACTGATGCCATTTTAATGAAAATATTATTGCCTCCTATAAATTATGAGAGATCATAGCTATTCCTAGCAGCATGATCCTTTATCTACCAGTACTCTGTATTATCTAACCTGTCAAAATTGAAACTAATGTGGTATCAAGATGCAGAAGTAATGCACTTTTAGTAGAACTCCTGCGGTATTTGGTACATTACAATTGAGGATGCTTAAAAATTTGGTTGTGCAAAGGTTGTCTGCTTTTCTTTAACTTACAACTTGAGATTAAGTCATACATCCATATAAGTGATAGTTATTACTCTGGCATAGTAGAGATTTGATGAATGTATCATATTACAATGGCTTAAGAAAGCCACATATCCATATAAGAGATGTGTAGTACTCGGAATAAGAGATTTGATGATTGCATCATATTAGGCTATACAGATGACAGGACCTTAGTATGGCTGTTGATGACTTGAGGAAACATAATTATCTAAATTGCAAGTTTAGAGACAGCGTAGTTATGTGTACAACTAGACTGCATATCCCAGTTATGCTCATTACAACAACACTTTTCCAAATGTAAGCATAACCATTGAAACGAGCTAATATATTAGTTGTAATAGTATAACTTCTCTATTGAATTCATAAAAATTTTCAATCAATGCTCATTAGAAGTGTCTTACAATTTTAGCTGCACATGATAGACCGTGTTTTCCTAAGATTAATTATAATGAATGAATGTTGAGCATGAGTTACTTGAATTGAATATTGTATTAAATACAGCAGGTGTTCTTCAAGAATGTGTAGGTGCACTGTGATATGTCTACTCTACACTTGCAACTAGACATAAGCAAGACTGACAATGTAAGATGTTTTATTAAAAGGTTTTAGGAGTGTGGCACTGGAACTAAGAGTGTGTCATTGGTACCATTGAAGAGCATTGACATTTTTTTTAACTCAGAGATACATATAATTTGGAAGAGAAGACTAAAAAAATTTAACCTAAACTGAAGTGAAGCTACCACACGAACAGAATCCACCAAATTGTATGGCTGCAGGCGTGGGAGAAAAACACACTAGCTTAATTTACTAGCATCTAGTGCTATTTGTTTATTGGAACTGTCGGGATAAAGGGGTGGGGCTGAGTTAGTAGGCTGTGGACAGTCTGCCACATTTACCTAAGCGGCTAAAACTTTTCGTTCTTCAGGTGAGTTTTCCAAGTTAACTAGAGCGAGGTTAACACAGTTAGTGAAAATGCATTAGGCCTCACTTTTGAGTGGAATGTTTTAATAACTTGTTTGCGTGAAGGTTAGCTCTTAGGTTTGATTCACAATTTCTTCATGGCATCTATATTATTACTCTTTCAATGATGGTGGTTGGCATGATCTGGAAGCTGAATTTGTGAAACATCTAATTCCATTTCTTATTGTCTAGAATAGCAAGCAACTGTTATCTATCAAGTATCAAGAACTATTCTGAAGTACTAGCACATTGCTGACAATCACTGCAAGTGTGGGTGTGGCTCTCATAGTGATACATCCAAGAGGTAAGTGTAATTAAATATGTAGATAAACTCGTTGGTGTAATGCATTGCTATATACTCAATAAAAAGCTTTGCTATAGTTAGTAATGCTCAATTTTTCTACCAGCAAAATATAATAATTCTTTGATGAAGTTATTGAAGCTATTGCAACACTGCATCACATAAGCATATTCATAGCCAGTCAGTAGCCATTGGTACTGCCTTGCTGCTTATAATATGATATACATACTAGTGATGTGCTTCAGCACAAATGGAGGACAAGCCACTGAGTACAAGTGATTCAAAAACATTATTTAAAACAATTCTAACTATCTAAATTACAAGCAGCTCCTGACAAAATACACGAAACTGCTGAGCACGGCCAAGTTTTTGAATTGCGTATTGGGAACACTTTTTAATGTAATAGTAACCACTTGCCACAATTTTCCGAGACTTGAAAACCCAAGCAATTATAGAGAAATCATTGCACATTTAAGAGTCTAACCATTAATATGATTTTCTTACTAACAAAAGAAACTAAGAGGAAGCCTAAGAAGAAGCTAAAATAATAGATTTTGTTGAACCTGTCCCTAACTTCACTAAATGGAATCCTCCGGTTTAGCGATCATTACCCGTACCGTCTTAAAAATTGAACTGTTTACCGCTCTGAATTCTTAGTTAATACTCAAAAACTTAACGGAGTTCCATTTCTATTCGAATTAGTGGCGGTGGTAAGTTAATAAGCTATTTGTCACAGTTATAAGCCCTACTAAACAGTATTTGCTTGAAAATTCTTAGTACACTAGTGTAACTATGAAGGTAAGCCTTGTGTAGGTATGTTCAGTTGTGTGAAAGTATTGTGCCTTTACTTAGCTAAAGAATATCACAAAAAAAATGTGTAAATAATGCTACTTGTTTGTGATGCTTTTTTTCCTTCAATTCTAACTGTTGCAGGAAGTGGTTACGATGGCATTGAAACCCCTTTATCGTATTCACGTAATTTAAACTTGATCTTTTTAGTAGCTTGAGTGTTGAAGTTAAAATTAATCGTTTAACAATAGTGTAGTTTTAGGCTCGCTCGCCATTTGTGCTTAAGCACATCCCTAGTTTATTTATTAATGTCTTTTATCAGAAATTTACATAGACCCATACTTCATGGGCAAAAGCACATGCAAAGTTAGGGTGTGGCTTCAGGAGGTTGCATTTATCTCCCTTTCAAATAAATGATATTCATAGCAGTCTCGCTTACTTCTAGCAAATAAAGACAGCGTTGAGTAAGAAGAGAGAATATCAGTTTGATGAGATTCATGGTTTCAAGTCATTATTAGCTTTGGTCATCATGAGCTTGACATTGATCACTGCACACTTCAACTAGCTTGATACTTCATGAGACACTAATCAACAGAGCTATACAGCATAACTTCTCTAACTAGATGTGGCTTTACACATGAGTGTCTCCAACATTCATGACCTTAATAGGACTTTGACATGAATATCACTATACTTTGAATATTTTTGTAATTGCTAGTAAATATAATATTCATGTTATATTGAGATGGTTGAGCTAACAAAATCAGTCAGTCACAAAGTACTGGAATTACTTGAACAGTTCGCAGATTCCAAGCTAACATATAGCACAAGTATCATATACATCTATAGTAGTATACCATATTCTTAAATATTCTATTATACTGTACTCCCCTTCAACTAATAAAAAATAATAAATAAAATTGCATCCACCTACTACTTCCTCTCCTATACCTTTACTAAAAGAATGTTTAATTAACTTGCATCTACCTACTCACACCTCTCCTCCTCTACTAATTCAATATTAAATTAACTTGAGTACACCTACTCACTCCTTCCCTCCTCCTCTGCTAAATGAATATTAATATAATTTGACTCCAACTAATATATTCACTCCTCCCCTCTTCCACTGCTAAATGGATATTTATTTAACTTGAGTTCACCTACTCTACTAAATGAATATTCAATTAACTTGCATCCATCTACTTACTCCTCCTCCTCCCTCTACTATTTGAATATTTAAATAACTTGCATCCACCTACTCACTCCTCTCCTCTGAATATTTAATTAACATCCATGCACTTACTGTCACCTCTTGATTGTGTCCACCTAATATTTAATAATATTTTGTAAGCTAGTGCTTTTTTTATATCCAACACTCTTATACATCTGTTACAACTTATCAAATATTCAATTGATTTACTTCTGAACTAAATACAAGCTATGTTTGAGTGTGTACATTTCCAACAAATACATCAGCATGTTTAACTTGTTGTGTATTCCTTATTTTATGAGTTACAGTAAATACTAAATATTCTATTGAGTGCATGTACAATATTTGATAAGAGTATTATTAAGGAATTCATAAATACTAATAATGAAATAGTTTATAGCAGCACTTGTCTTGAGGTTGACTGCAGCAATTATTAGTTTGACAGCTGCTTCTGAACTTTGAGGTTAGCAGCTGCTTGTGCTTGGCTAGGATGATACAATGATTGTAGATAATAAATATTATTTCTCAAAGGTATTTTTTTTACATTAGCAATATTTTTAATCAAACTGCTCATTGAATTAAATAAAAAATTAATCAAATTACTGCACTGGTGATAGCTTTAAAGATACTGTTTAAATAAATGTTATCAACATAATCTGAATATTGACTTTTTACTAATAATTTTGTCATTGTAAGAATATTGTTGACGAAATTAATTATTTATCTAAAATTGGCAAGTTTTTATTGTAATTTGTGTATTTTATCTAAAGCTTCAGCAATGGGTCGCCATCGTTATCCAGCTGCACACTGGGAAAATACCAGCAGAAGACTACACAGGTCAACGCTCTGGGAGACTCATTGTTCATATATCAATCAACCTCAATGTTTCTCAAATACTGAGTATCTGTTAATAGCCTTTACAATCTGCTGGATTTTCAGAAGGAAAACAAAAACTAACTCGAATAAATTCTATGCTATAATAAAACAACCAAAGACAAAAGGCAAAGAAGAAATGCAGTTTATCCCACTGATCTGGTCCATTTGGAATAGTTCAATAAATATCTTAAAAGAAATTCATTCCAGAACTACTTCACTAAAACTGAAACTATTATTACTATGTGGAGATGTAGAAGCCAATCCTGGCCCCTATAATAAAGGTAATTTAACCTCTATCCAATGTGATGTTGAAATGCAGTCAACCTCAAGTAGCCACTTGATAGGCAATCTATTATTAGGTTAACAACTCTTCTGTTTTTATCTATTATTTCTATTGAGATACAAATATTCAGAATAGTTCAAATATAAAGATGTTACATATCTATTGAATTTGTTGTGAATACATTGTTAAATATAGAAATATGCAAAACCGTAAAAAACTGCAACAATGATCTGATTAGTCTGACCATAACCTCGTAGAACTTTTATCCAATAAGCAATATATTTCTGGGCAATGCTTATTTAGCAAATGAATGTAAAGTATAACTGTAGGCGGAGTCAGGATGGAATAAATTTTTGACGACTGCGATTTTAATTAATATCACTCGTGTTTCAAGAAAATTTTACATGTCCATTTTTTTCATACTTCTCTCACTAAAAATTTGAAATTGTCTATTTTCTGTTCTATTTTATCTCCTTATTCTGTAAATTTTAAGAATTATTTTAACCTAATTCAAGCTATACTCCCTTATTTCATTGCATTTCCAACATCTTCACTGAAACATAATTAACAGAATGTGTATTGTTCACTGATGTTATAATAAACATACTTTATTGCAAATACTAAATATCCAGTTGATAACAGACACAAATTTAGATTTAATGTTTTATTGGAATTCATAAAGTAGTACAAGTAGAATTGTTTTAACAACTCTTATCTGCATGCAATTATTTGTTTTGACAGCTGCTCTTGTACTTTGTGGTTACTGGCTGCATGTGCTTGGCTAGTTTGAGAAAATGACTACTTGTTTGACAACTGATGCCAGTGAACTTTGAGACAAACTGAGTACTTTTAGGAGATATTAGTATCATCAAGATGCTGGACAATTATCAATATTAAAAGATTTTACATGTAATGCCAATCGAAAATCAAAAGTATATTAGAAACATTAACAACATAATTTATAATGTTACGAAGTAATTAAATATATTATTTATTGTAAATATTATTATTTTGTGTGTCAATGTAAATGTATATTCTATTATTACACCAATGATTTTATTTTTTAGATCAGCCTCTCAGTCATTATGAACCTTCACCTCGAGCATATGCTAATGCCTCAGCAAGTACTGACCAACTCTACATTCATGGAGGTTATGTTGACAACTTTAATAACAATAAAATACAATTGAAGAAGGTAGTTCAAATCTATGAGTGCTCTACAGAATCGTGGAAAGAACTTGCTACAACTGGTACTCCACCTCCTGGAATATATAACTGTGCAACAGCTTATTCAGATCATATTCTCTACTTGTTTGGTGGTTATGATGGTACATCATTCCATGCTTCATTACATCAGTTAGACACCAGATCTATGACATGGACTCAAATCTCACCACGACATGATAGTGGACCCATGAGGAAATCTGAGTGTCAAATGATACATTATAATAATACATTAATTGTCATTGGAGGCGGTGGCATACCATCAGGTGAACTGCAGTCTGGATCACAATTTACTAAGAATAAACTATATCATGATGGTTGTGGCATGACAAATGAGATTCATATGTATAATATTTCACAAAGTAAGTAATAATCATATCAAGTATATTAATAGTATTACAGATTAGATGGTAAGTATGTGTTACATATATTTTCTGAAATAATAATGTATTTTTAGAGTTATTAGCTATACTTATAGTAACAGACATGGTTATTTCCACTAAATTTTACTATATAGAATGTATTAATATTTTAATTAAAGTGACATAAAAAGTATTTTAATGCAATAATGTGCTACAACATTGAATAGCCTATTCATGAGAAATTGTGTGTTTAATAGTTTGATAATGTAACTAACATGTGTTTTATCAATGAGAAATAATAGTAAAAATGTAAGCAAAGTTAGTATAGAATCATGTCTCAATTGTGTCAATGCTTTGAAATACCCTGAAATTAGAAATGTAAATAAGAACAATACATTATGGTTCAATTAGTTGAATTGGATACTCAGTTATTTGTTTAGGTAGTATTTATAACATTCAATTTGCTTGTGTTATATTTATTACACATGTGGAATTGAGTGAAGTGAGTAAGACACTCATAAGTAAAACTTGAATAACATTCAGATAATGTGTAAAAGTATAAATATATATGGTATATAGGACATCTTGTTTTCACTAGATCATAGATTGTGACAGGTGGAAATCTTACTTAAAAAAAAAGGAGCAAAGTATTAGCTGGCTTGTCTTTGCTACATATGAAATTCTATGATGAGTTCATTAGTGCTTTATAATTTTCTTACCAAAATAGCTAAGAGTAGAGTCTGCTAAATAGTGGGAGAGGGAAGAGGAGGTGAAACTATGTGGTTGGATAAAAAAGGGAATTTTTTGTGTCTTTTGCACTAGTATAGGAAAACAGTAAAGCATGAAATTTGTGTTTGTTTGATAAAATTACACGAAATAAAAATATCAGACAAACATACACTTGCAACTTTACAATGTGTCATCATATGTACATGAAATTATTTTTCTATGTTGATTATGTCTAGTTCATCAGTAATTCTTTGTGAACATGAATGATAAAACATTTTTTTATCACTTCAATTAGTATGTTTTCGAATGTAAAACTTGCCCTTTGTGATGTTGCAGATGTTATTGATGGAGGATCAATAATTATGATTATTAGGTACTGAACAGAGCCTGATAACTGTTGCCACATAGAAAATGCATTAAACTAAACAGGATGTGGCTTGGGGCAATATTTTTCCATATCACCTGTGTTCATAGTTATTACGTTGGGTTATTACGTCCCCCTAGGTAAATTTCTTGTTACCAAGGTATTGCCATGAGCAGTACCTAATAAATTTATTATCCATTTGATACCCGAGAATATCACTCGTCTGATTGGCGGTATTTAGGCTCGTGCCTGCGGCACTCGCGTAAATACTAAGCTAACAGACTCGTGATATTCTCCTGTATCAAATGAATAATATATATATATCTTCATTTTAAAATGAATCTAAAATTGTAATAGCTATTTTGAGGTTACTTATTTAACTTGAGAAGTGTACATTTAAATTACATCAGAAGCTAGTATTATCCTTTAAAATCCAACATTTCATTTTTGTGATAAGATTGTGTGAGAATTATATCATGTGATTTTGAAAGTTACAGGCAGAATTACAATGCAAAAAGAAGGTGGGAGTTCTCAATTGCAAAAATAGAGGAACAAAGTTGATCAAAGAGTTGACCTTTCAGCTCAGAATATAAATGGTGTTTATGATATAACTAAAGCTAATAAGTTGTTTAGTATTCACTTTAATTAGTTCGTGTCTACACTATTTTAGGAATATATAATTCATATTCCTTTAATATGTGAATTAAGTCAACATTTATTATCATTACTGATCCTCAAACAAGATTTGCCAAAACTACATCTGTGTGTGTGTGTATGTGTGTGTTTACACCTCCAAAATAGTTACAGTCAAGCGAACCATATGGGAAACAGTTAAGTTAAATACATTTTTTCATGAAGGATCTTAGTTTCTATAAGTAGTCTTTAAAAAATTCAGAAAAAAATTTACGAATTGTTGGTTCATCTATTAGTATAAAAATGTATTATTTCTATTTAGGTACATGGTCTCCTCCCTTAATTACTGGAACTCGACCTTCACCAAGAGCTGGTTTTACTCTCACCGGTATTAGTCCTACTCATGCAGTCTTGTTTGGTGGATATGATGGTACTAGTAGACTCAATGATACATACCTCATAGACTTGACACAGATGGTAAGAATTGTTTAATGTGGCAAGCATAGAAAATACAACATTAAATTTTTAAAGAAATACATTTTATAACAAGTCTACACTTTTACAATTTCGGCATTATAACATAAGTTACTTTATATATAGTACTGAAACTTTACAATTGTTATACTAAAATATTATATGTATCTATATTTTATTATAATTAAATGCAAATAATATTTTAGTATCAATTATTATAATATGTACTTATATTTTATTATAGCATTAGCTCCTCATTTACATTCATATAAATATGTATGAAATATTTAAATTACATGAAATGTGTTGGAATACTTTGCTATTAGAAAATATTGTGAAGAGTAAACTTTTGCTGTGAGTTGCATTTACTCACTGATATGTGGAGTTCATGTTGTGATTTAGCAGTCAATTATTGTTAGTGATTAATTCAGTGGTTTATACTTAATTGACGCTGAGGATGTAATGCGTTCATTTCCAAACAAGACTTGTGATTAACATGTACTATGAAGTAGTTGTAGTTGTGGATCAGGTGTTCAAGAAAGGATAAGTTAATAGCTTGATTGCAGCCATCAAAAAAATGAAGCAAGCAGAAAGAGCCCTCATTTTATTTAGCAACTGTATTTCTTACCTGTAACTGGAAATACAATTATAATAACAATCACTTATTGTCGTCATTGTTTTTCCTCATACTCCAATAATAACTATCTTCTAACGAATGCATTTCTACTTATTGAAATGCTGAGTCCGAATTTTGACTGTCTGATGATATGGCAGACTAAGTTTGTAGTATACCAAAGCAACAAGTATAGCATTTATTAATTCTGGAGAGAATATTATTATTTGATAGTTGTTGCTCATTCAATAATTTTCTTCATGGTTGAATTTGAGAATTATAGAAAATATTTTCACCATTAGCTAAAAAATCTTTGTATTTTCCTTATTTCTCATAAACCAGTATCTCTTTTTTTCATGATTATATGTACCTATTAACTAGGGGTTGGTAAATTGTGCTGGCATAATTTTGAGCATAATAAGTGATTTCATAAATACTAGCTTTTGCTATCATGATTAGTCTATAAGTATAATGAGGTAGTAAGTTTTTGGCAAAGCATTTTTATTGTACTATTACGATAAGAATTTGATGTAGTCTTCAAGACACTGTCTTTGGGACTTTTTAAAATGAATTTTTGAGTTTACTAAATACCCTCTATGGAGGTAATTCTATTTGAAGATTTCAATACAGCCTACTTTAGGAAATAAACACTTTCAGATCCAGCACTGTTGCCCATCAGGATGCAGATCAACAATATAGAACATTGATTTCACTAACGACATTCTTAGTTGGTAATTGTGGAAATACTTTAAACATTAATACGTTAGGCAAAGCAGTATTCAATATTGGCTAGTTTCAGAATTAAATTAAATGATTTCATTTTTATGTCAAATTTATATATGACCATTAAATATTAAAATACTAGTTCTAGCCTCAGTACATAATTGTTCTAATAGTTTATTCAAATCAATCAGTTCATACAAAGACTATATGTTATGCAATGATAAATACCTTACCTTTATGTTAATTACATTTATAAATTTAATAAGTTTAAGATATGTAAAATGACTAGCACCATCAAGTTCAGATTAGAACTATTTTATCACATTCATTTCTCATCTCAAGTAGAATGCATTCAATATGTTTGTATTTACAAACATACAGTATAATATTCCAAAATTAATATTAATGTAGAATGTGGTTATGTAATATGAGTTATATAGAACTGGAATCTATTAATCATGCTAACATTATTAGTACTATCTGATCAGTTTCTGTTGTATGACAGGGTGTAGTTTGTGCTGATAAAAGGTCAGAAGGCAGCTGCACTCATTGTGGTGGTACGGACCGCCACATTCACAAACACACACTCTTTTACTTACGTGCACATTACAAGTCACCCGAACTCAAGTCATTTATTCGTCATCACGCACACCCTTACATCATTTCATTTCTTTGTCGCGCGCATGCTCGTGGGTTCCCTATATATTGGCCTACGGGTATGCGCGACCTTTCAGTTGTGTCTCATGCTCTAAAGTCTCATAGCTAATCCTTGCCAAACCTCCGAATTGAGCCTTGGGGTTGGGAGAGGTTTGAAAGCCTCTAGCGGCTAAACTGTGAGAGAGACGTAACTCTGGTGGCGGCTCCTACTCGTCCGACCAACCTGTCACGCCACACTCACAAAGAATGTTGTACTAAG
>WLWD01003193.1_pt1 | contig 48275 bp, 29 predicted proteins | sample 6712731 | NCBI WGS metagenome assembly WLWD01 (sample SAMN12718690, study PRJNA576275) | sponge metagenome | isolation source: marine sponge | host: Mycale hentscheli | place: New Zealand: South Island, Marlborough, Capsize Point | collected 2014-11-01 | reverse complement strand
TTTCATTTTGTTCATTTATTTAATGTTGGTAGTTTTGTGTTGACAAAGTAAAGTTTACATAGCATGGGAGGGACAGGTCATAGCGTGTCTGTCTTAGCGTGAGAATAACGTTTTTCGCAGGGCTTTTTTTTCTTTCTTTTTTTCTTTTTTTAATTAAGGCAAATTTTCATAGCACTGCAAGTCACGTCGTGTCTGCCTCTGGGCGTGAGAATATTAAATTGAAATATTCGCTGTGATAGCATCCCGTTTGGCGGTCCCTTTCATCTGTTTGGGAATGAATGTGGTGTGCATTAATTTCATTGGTGGTCCTTATTTTGTCTTGTATACACATCACTGCCAGTCTAGACTTGGGACAAATGCTGGTGAGATTCATAGAACAGAGAAAACTTGATAGATATTCTCCCACCTTTGAGTCCTTTAGCCCTCACATGAAGGACTTGACTGGCAGTGATGTCACCCTGCCCTGGGAGGTTGGCGGTTGGGTTGGGCACTGCTTGCCACCCTCACACTGAGGAACGCTACATTTGTGATATCACAAATATCGCTTGTGGGTTTAATGAGTGTTGTTTATAGGATGAGCTAGTAATTTGATAGTTATTCTATGGAGTCTTGCGCTGTGTTTAGGCCAAGGCTTGTGTAGTTGTTGTTTTTGAGACTTTAAATAATTTGAAGGATTTTAGCAAGATAAGTTTCAAAAGTTACAATCCATCGTTCTAAAATGTCGTTCAAGGCTTATAAACTTACTTAATGTTGTAAACAGAATCCATAAAAGGACAATCTCTATTGCTGCCATTTCCTTCCAGAATGGAATAATTCCAAGGCTAGAACTCCCTTAGGTCCTTCTCTATATATAATGTTCTTGCCTTGAGGGCAGGACTGCTGTTTGTAATTTTCTTACACTTCCATGGCTAGGAATGGTCATTAGGTTAAAATAGTTATCAATTTCATTATTTGGAAGATTGCTATTAGTTGAGCGCTGCAAGTAGAAATGTCCGTGTTTTTTGTTTGTTTGTTTTTGTTGTTGTTGTTTTGTTTTGTGTTTTCTGTTGTTTTTTGTTTTTTGTTGTTGTTTTTTGTTGTTTTCATAGCATTTCATGGCTTGGACCTATAGGTAAAGGGTAGATTAATTAGCTCGCAGCTGTTCCAAGTCGGAAACGTTGAGGTTTTAGTGACCAAATGCTCACTGAGTGCTCCAGAGAGGCTCAGGTGGTGGCAGACTTTGCCATGGCAACTCTATTAGCTTAGTGGTAATAATAACTGCAGAGGCCACTGAAGATCCGTGGCATGCTGGTTTTGATGAAGTCTTCTTGGTCAACAGTGGACAGGCCATCTGTTCCTTATACATCTTATAGTAATTAATCACCATTATTACCACCAAGGTAGTTATGGCAACACTGTTTACTAAAATACCCACTTTATGTATCTGTAAGGTCACATGCAGAGTTCATTTCCATAGTGAGAATTGTGTTGATTCAGTTAACTTAACGAGATTCCCTCCTGTTGGACTATCAAGTGCAAAGTTGAATTAGGGCATGATAGAGTGTGTGTATTATGTCTGTGTAATTGTTAAGTGGTTGTTGACTAAATTTGTGTTGTCCTCTTTTTTTTGTGTTTTGTTATTCTCTCTCCTAATAAATCAGCATTTAACAACTGCAGGAACTAGATATGCCAGCGAGTCACTGCATCAGGGGCAGGGCTTAAGCAATGGAGGAGAGCCAAGTTCGAAGCCCAGCGAAGACCAAGATGTCCCGGCCACTCTCGAGTCAGCTGAAGAAGTTGGCGGTAATGACACTGAGCATTGCTCCAGAAAAGAAAACAATCCGATCTCTAAGGATTATGAATTCAAAGTGCCCTCTATTCCTTCACGCTTTACTAATGCCATCTCTTCTAAGCCAGTTCATTCTTCTCAGCCGTCCTCTTCCTTCCAGTCTTCTCCTAATGTTTCTGCTATCTCTGCCAAACAATCTGCTGATGCTTTTCCTAAAGCTACTGAGAATCTGAAGGCTAAAGCAGTGATGTCTACCTCTGCTAACGGTAATGATAGAAGTGCATGAATTTTATGAGATCTAATTTTAAATTACTTTTTTCTTATTATGTTAAATATAAGAGTCTGGTGTTTAGCTGCACACTGGCACATTTTATCTTCCATTTATGATTTTTTTAGTATTTGTACTATTAGCTTTGTCTGAGTCCCAGTAGCAGCAATTCTATAATTGCCAACAACAATTAATTTTCTCCTTCCCTTTGAGAAAACATAAACAATTGGTGGTACCACAAACTCTTAATGAACCAGAAATGGACAGGTTAAGTACTCTTGTTTGAAAACATGTTTACTTGATTAGCAGCCTGACCCTGCCATTTAGTTGCCCAATCCTATCCAGTCACTTCTTTAGAGTATAGAATTTTTCAATTATCACCTACACTATCAAGTGGCATTCAACATAGTGATATTGTGTGTGTAGGAAATGCAGCCATGCCTGCTGTCGGAGTTGCTCAGGAGTCCACCACATTGCTGAACTCGAGTTCATCTGTGACGTCTCAGGCAGTGGCTTCGTCAGACATGCCTTCCAGCAACAAAGCTTCACTGCAGAGCAATCTCTCACTGGTATCTTATGCATCAGACTCAGACGATGATAATTGAGAAATAAAACTTTTACTTATTACATGGAATGGATTATTATCAAATCAAAAAAAAAACTTTTTTTCTTCTTCTTTTCTTTTCCTCCTTTCTTGAACAAGTGAATGTCATTTTTTGTGATCTATCTTTGTTTCTGTTCCACATTTTTATTGTTAATTGCAAACACTTGTTGAGGGCTAGGGCTAGGGCTCTTTTCTTTTCCTCCTTTCTTGAACAAGTGAATGTCATTTTTTGTGATCTATATTTGTTTCTGTTCCACATTTTTATTGTTAATTGCAAACACTTGTTGAGGTATTGACAGCAACTATGGTGGTCAGGACTTGGAAGTGGGTCCACTTGATTGAATAGAGACTTAAAAAGTTATTGAAGCCTATAGGAAGCCTCGACTGATCGAATTTCAGTATCACGTCTATTCACAGTGAACTCCAATTTAGGAGGATCAAGTGTGGATACCTTTTATGTTCAGCTGTCATGGAAATATGTGTATAAGTTAGTCCTGAGTTAAAAAAGGTGCGATTCCTTGTACTAGCTCCACATTCTTTATTAGACTCCTACATTGTGAGGGCTTTATTAAGAGTTTGGTACCACAGAACTGTGGAAATCAATTATTTTTCAGAGGCTTCAATAGTGTTGTATTTATCTAAAATAGGATTGCTGACTTGTATCAGTTATTTGTGGCAATGTTGATTTAAATAAATATATTATTATAAATTAAAGTCATGTATAAATTGGAATACATTTTTAAAAATCATGTATAAATTGGAATACAATAAATCTTGCACATAAAACCAACTAATAAATATTTATAACCCGGAGGCTATCCATAGAGTGGAAGAAGTGTCATGTATGAAGGATAAAGAACCTGTGTCTTTGACTGTCAAAGACAAAAAAAAACAAAAAAAAAAACAATAACAAATAACAGAAAAAAGAATATACATAAACATTTTAAAGTGACTCGTTGTGTTTGAAATGATTGAACTAGTTGTCTTATTGGAGCTGCACGTTGTTGCTTGCAGTTATAGGACTTCAAATTCCTGGATACGTAATGTTGACTGCTACTGTAGTTGTTGAATGAAAAGAAAATGGGAGGAAACACTATCACTTTTTGACGTTGTTGGTTTCTTTTGGTTCATGTTCTACAGAGTTACTACTTGTCGTTGCAGATGGTTTAACAGAGCATACCTCATCACAGTAAAAACATTCACATTTTCTAAGCTGGAGCAACCGCAGCGTTTTAAAATGAGTTACGGGTTTGCTGGTGTTTCTGAGAGTACAACTAAATGTTCGGTTCACGTATTCCTCGTGTTTGACTCTGCAGCACAAAGACCTGCCATTTTTGTTGTGTTGGCATCCAGTATAACAATCCACTTGCTTGACTCCTCGGTTTTTTCTGCGGTCCTCATATTTGCAATCAAATGTGTTGTTGCCTTCCGTGTGAACAGTAGAGTTGATGTAAGTGACATCGTTACGGCAGTTCTGTTCCACTGCAAAAATCACACATAGACAGGAAATGGAATAATAGCAAGTGTACATGAATACTGTCAAACTGCTTGGGTGTTCCTATGTATTTTGTCCAAATGGACAAAAGGTCACTCTTATTCTATAAAAAGCTTGGTGGGAGTGACCATCGCCACATAGGACAGCAATACATGATAAATTGATAAATACTGGTGATGCATTGGTGCTCTAGTCTATAATGTGTAATAGTAATTAAAAAAAAAAAATAAATAAAAAGATAACAAAAGCTACTCAGTACTCACCAGGTGTTGGATTGTGATCTGTATTGAACACTGAGGCATTGCAAACAACTGGTGGTGTGGTTGGCTCTGGTAGTGTGGTTGGCTTCACTGGTGGTGGTGGTGTCTGTAGGCAAAAACAATACAACATAATAGTAATAATGGGAATAATAGTTGGTATGGATTGTTGCGCACACACACACACACACACTCACAAACACATACCCCGAGGCTCCTACCACCACCCACTCCATTGAGCAATCCACTTAACAGCCACTTAGAAATGAAGCCCCTTAAGGGAGGCAAGTATTATGTAATATCCTCACCAGCTGAATGCTGCCACAAGGATTATTCATTAGATGCTTGGGGAAAAATAAAATGAATGTTCAGGCAATATGCCCTCATGCAAACAATTAACACTTGGAGAATATATTATTTTTTGTGGTTAGGTGTTAACAATGTTTCCACTCAACATCAGCTGAATTGCATTAAACCTTGGCACCTAATAATCTAGTAATAAAAATGTTATTTACTCACCGAGCATGGAGGGAAGACTGTCTTGTGGTTCTGAAGATACAATCCATACTGATCAAACACTACTGAGTAGCGAAATTCCACCCGTCTTATTACATTTGGCGAAGTGTACGGGATTTTTACTTCACGGCCAAACTTGCAATTTGAAGTACACCTGTATAGTTAATAATATGAATAAAATGTTTTGCTATAAATGGGTATGTTAGACTTACATCACCGATGCCATGCCATTTTTGCAATAATTTCTGATAACATGGGGAGGTAATCTTTGATCTACTGAGGCAAATTTTCCATATAGCCTGTTTGCATCCTGTACCATAAGGATCCCCTTGATAGTTTCTCCTGCAGGTGCTACCATAACAACTGCAACCAAGGAGAAAATACAATAACACTTTTGTTAATCTCAATTTTATAAGAGTAAATATGTGACTTACTGTGATATTCAGTGTTCAGATTGTAGCAGCTTTGCCTTGTCCCATTGGCGCTCTCTAGTAGCATGGAAATTGACTCTCCACCTCGGCTTGCCTTGCCGCCATTGTGGGCCACGTTCAGATCAGCGTTACAAACAGTGGGCACTATACCCGGACAGGTGTAGCTCGTACAGTAGCGGATAGAGCAGAGAAAAATCAAAAGTTTGCACACAACAGACATTTTGGTGCAGTGCGATTTGCAGGCTGGAGACATTTTCAAGAAAATTGTGAACTTTTCCGAAACTATTACCTAGATCGCCGAGGCTGCTCAGTGCTCCTCCCGATCTTCACGAGCTCTTATATACGCGATCCTGACCGCGACAATTATTTCACACATAATTAGTGGGCTGCAGCAACGGCTAGCTCAAATTACATTAAACAAACACAATGTCACGTTGCCACTCATCCTATGGTTGGATATCTGGGCACAGGGTCACCACAAACCCAGATTGGGTATTGTGCCATAAATAATAAGTATGCACTATAAAACCAGCACAGAATAAATAATTTCAAGTCAATTGATCCTGTGAAAATATTGGAGACAAAAACTAAAGTTTATGTATGGTGTCATTGGATTGTTTTAGCCTTTTTCTTGCTCCAATCACGTTCCATTCTGGAAGCATCATTAAACCTCTTCTGCACTTTACTATCAGCTGATTCCATTCCAAGACCCAGCTTCACTCCTCGAAGCTCAGGCCTCACCTAACATAACAACAGCCAACAACAAACAAATGTAATTGATATAATTATTAGAATATATAGTAATTCTAAAGCACGTTTCCAGTGACCATGACACTATGGCAATCCATAAACTTAGGCTTGGGTTAATAAACCAACTCAGATCTCACAGAAACCATGACAACACAATAAAAGTCATAGTTAGTTAGTATTTTCCAGTGATTACAGATGACTGCATGCTATATTGAAGAAGTAAGAGTCGATCTAACCAGAATTTACATATACCGGATGATTGCACTACAATGGCATAAATTCATAGGTGTTGCAGCTGGTTCAACAGTAATCATACTGCACTCTTCAGTCGTGGTCTAGCGTGCATGCATGCAGCATGTGCATGGTAATGTTTAATGCTTAGTTGCAATTGTTCAATGCAGAGAGCCGATTCCCTGTTCTAGTTAATACATGCAAGTAATAAGTAAAACAGTTGGCTTATCCAGCGATATAATGAATTGAGAAAACGTGAACTGCAAATGACTTACAAGCATGCTCAAAGTACTAATTTTATCTACTTTATTGAAAGCACATTATCATTCGTTCTGACCACTCACAAAGAAGTCTTTCTCTTTTGTTGATAATGGATTTTTAAAATTAATCTGGAACACTGATAATCAGGTAGTGATGTTTGTTACAGTGAGTAAAAAAAAAAAGACAATATGGATAGATAAACCAACTACTACAGCAACAGCTACAACAACAACAGCAACAACTGCAGCCACAACAACAACAACAACAACAACAACAACAAGGACTAAAGGAGATTAAAAGTACTCCCCATTTATTCATTGGCTTTATTACTCAAGCAGCTCTACCAAGTCTTGCAACCAGCTTGTCTATAAGGGCTTCCACAACTTATTTGGTTTATAACCATTGGTATATTTTATAATAAAAGTTTTTACCCCATGAAAGTTTGTTAAAAAATACTAGAAATCCGTCTGAATTGCTTGCCCATGGGTTTCAGTGCCATCAAGAGGCATGTCATGTCCTGTCTCCCTAATTGTGCCTTATCAATGCACACACGTAATGAAAATGTCAACAATGAAAGTTTGCTGTTAAAAGTTCCTATTTCTTTAGTAGTCAGCTCTTCATAGCGAATAGGCAGCCCAAGATCGACCTCCTGCAAATAAAATCTTTTCGGCTTCAAATTACAGCATGGTCGTCAACAACTCTGCCGTATAGGCTGCACTATCTAATTGTAGGAACATCATTGCAGGGCCAGTCAAAAGGTTTTCGTGAAGAAAGCTGACGGTTGTCGAGAAAATCTCAGTTTTGTCTCCCAGATCAAGATAAAATGGCGTCTCTGAGGCACAAAATCGTGAATATCTGGAGATCCATGGCCCATTGAGCCAAAATCGCTGTGACTGGCCCTCGAGTAAGTCCTAAAGTAGCCAGGGGAGCTGTCACACTAAAGCTAGGAGTGATGATGAAGCCAAGATTTGACGCCGAAAATCTGCCGAAAATTTGCCTCAGGGGGTCCTTGGTCAAGCCTTGCTGGCTGCTCATTGAAAAGCAAGAGCTAGCTAATAAAGAAACTTGAACACATTATAATTTCATGTTTGGAGCATAGTTCATAAAAATAAGTGTAGTGGATGATACAAACAAAAACAGTAACTCATGAATAATTAATGAGCAAATTGTATACCGTAACCTTAATGCTTCTTCAGGAATTCAACTTAATAATTAAGTCAACCTCAAGACATGGAATAGAAACACAAACACACGCACACAAAACAAAGACTACGTGACAAAATGGACCGCAACAATCTTTACACCTCCACATTTGAATGGGGTGAGAATGGGGGGAGGGGAGGTCATTGATGCACTATGTGAACTTGCAAGTCTGTGCTGGGAAGCTGCAATTAAACTCTGGCTATATCATATGACTCAACCACTGGATGGTTCACACGCTGGAATAGTTCGACAATATCCCAGAAGAAAAGAAACCTTTATGCCAGACTTCTAGAGTGGACCACAGGCATTAATGGGTCCTTGGGGATCCATTGGAAGTTCTGAGTTGATGATTCCAAGCATTATTGTCCCTCTGGTCCCTCTCTGATGAAATATGCTGATAGTAATAAACTCTGTCCTCATTGGCTGGAATCCAGGAGGTAACCATTGGCGTATCATTACATATTCTCACACTATGCCGTCTGTTCCTTCTCTCTTACAATGTACCACTATTACCAGTTGTTAAGCATCTTGGGGGGAGGGGGGGGGGGGGGGGGGGGGGGGGGACTGTATTAAAACTATTAATTTTATTCACTATAATACGATGTGCTACATTATGGTAGGTGTAGTGGAACACAGATCTAATGGGATGGCTATGGTGCGTTGTTAGGGGTGTAATCCGGAGTTACCTAAAACTTTAAATTTATTTTCCTGTTTTTGTTTTTTTTTGTGTGTGGAAAAAGAGCAGTTAGAATAGCTATTATACAATAATATAAGAAAAATGTTCACTTTCCATATGCTGTCACAAATACATGCACCCAGCTCCTGTGGGCCACACCCAGCTCCTGTGGGCCACTTTGGTAATAAGGACCATAAATACATCCACAAATAGCTGGAGACATCGGATAAAACCATGGATAATAGACATTAAGACTAGATATGTGTGACAATAAAAGTGGAAAGAGTGCTATACTAGGCTGAGGATGAAATGCAATTATTATAACAATGGCACTGATTGTTAAAGTCAGGGCACTCACTGAGTTTGATTTATTGACAATTATAACCAAGTATTTCTCTGTTTATAGCTACAGCCAATAATATATCAACTTAACATTTACACTTGTTGCTGACAACTTAATGTAAGACTAAATTTAAAATTAATATTTTTATTTTAAAAAAATTACTACTGAAGATAATTTTGGTTCCGCCAAGAATCATTGAACAATCTAATATTTTCACAAATTCAAATAAAAGGAATCCGTCATTTCAATACATTACTTACAAGGCGGGGCTACATTGTAACTCACTGCAAAAATTAGGACATTCAAAACAACAACTTGCAGTTCTAATTAAAGACATCCAGCTTCTCTATTCTGTCCCCTTCCTCCATTTCTACTCTTTCTTACTTGCACCCCCTACCCATTAGTTATATAGAGGTGTGGTTGCACCCCCTACCCATTAGTTATATAGAGGTGTGGTTGCAGTAGAAAGATTTGTTCCATGCTACAATGAAACCCAATACTTTTCCAAAATTTAATATCCCAGGTGGTCTATGAAATCTGATGTTTTCTTCGTCACTGTAAGTTTACTATAGCTATGGCCTGCATCCTTCAGTCCCAGCTGGTGTGACTCTGAAGTGTGGATCAATTTGTGTCAATTACTAACCAACATTACATCATCATATTTTAAATAACTAAATTATCAATGGCCACATTAAATACAATTTTCTTAGTAGGTTACCTCTGGCTCTATCCCTCTCTGCTATCACAAAGTGAATCCTTACCTCTTACAACCGTCAGTCAGTCAGTCAGTCAGGCAGTGCGTCAGTTGCATGGATTCTGAGCGATTTTGCTCAATTATCTGCTGAGTGCGCTATCAGCTAGTTCTGCATTAGATTTTCAAGCATTTTATCACCGGCAGCATCAATTAAGTGCACTTAATGAATATGGCAGAATGCTTGCAGTAAATAGGTCACTAGTGACAGACTGCTTGTATCCTAATCACTCACTCACTATCCACAAAAAATCCCATTCATTGTCATGCTTTTAAAACATGAACAATAGCAAATACTCGACTCTAGATGGGTCCTGCAGCCACGCTCCCTAATATCATACCCTCTTTGCTGAATAGTTCATTATCATTTAGCTTACACACCTTTGGACAAAAGGAAACAGTTTAATTTTTTAAGACAAAGATCTTGATTAAAAAAATACAAGCACCATCTCAAGCAATGAAGTTGACATAGGAAAAAAAGAAGAAGCACAAATCAAGTTACACCCCAACTCTATACTCCATAGAAACAAAACAAAGTTCAACATGAATCTCACTAACATAAGACTTAAATCTACGTCATTCTGAGCCAGTGGCTGTTCTAGAAGCAATTTCTGAAACATCAGTGACTCCAACACCCGCATCTATTTCCTCTGTGCTAATCTGCTCCAGTGGGATGTGGCGCATGACAAGACTGAAGCTTGTGGCCATGAGTCAATCCTGGGCACAATTGAATTATCTAATATACACTGCCCATGGGAAGTTGAGATAAAACATAAGCCAATTAAAAGATCACTTGAAGAATTATCGGCACATTATACTGTCTCATGAGAGAATGGGTTATCCGCTATTTCCACCAGACGTTTTTAATTCCCAATGAAGCTGTTGTAGCAATACAGTCTTCTATTTAGATCAGGTATCACAGTCACCACTAATTCTACAAAAGACTAACTTTGTTGCTTTGTATTATTCTTCACTGCCTATACTTGTACCAAAGGTTCAACCCTTCTAATAATTTCATCACCATCCTCATTATTTTTATTATCATCATCATAATCACCATCATCATGATTACTACTACTACTACTATTATTATTACATTTATTGTAATCGTTCACTTCAACAATTATACTAGATCTGTAGGAGATTACAGAATCATATACCACAACTCATTTCTCTGAAAATAATCAAATATTTTTTCATGCCTGATGCATAGAGAGAGAGAACAGCAGCAGTAAGACTGCGCATCCCACCTATCTATCACTACTCCTCGGTTCTATTGCACTCTTATCTTCAACTATGTTGTAAGAGAGGGCTGTAAGAGAGGGCTCCTTATGGAAGTGAAGCATGTCTCAGGTTCGTTTAATGACCTTCTAATTAAAGTCAACACCTGTGAATATCTTCAACTCTGTAATTTAAACATACCCACTAACCTATTGTGCTTGTAATTTCAGCCACACAATATTGAAATATACAATATCTCCAGAAAATAGATACCATTATAATTTATTCCTTCAATGACACTTGACCAAAAAATAGGATATCTTCCGATGGGAATCAATTACATGACACTCGGCCACTCCTCTGAGAGACGTGCACATGTGTGTGTGTGTGTGTGTGTGACATAATATGTATGTGTAGATAGAGAGGAGAAGGAGGAAGAGGAGGAAGAGAGAGAGAGAGCAGGGAGGGAGGTGAAAGGAAGGAAAGGTAATATAATGATACTTGATGCCTTTGCGTGTTTAAATTTGTTAAAATTCCTCAATATACTTCCTTAAAAAAATTAAAGAAAAGAATTAATAGTAAGTCACAGATTTTCCAGTTTATGGATATCACAGCAATCTGGAATAAACTGCACACAACCATTATACATACGCCCATGAGCAATATACGCTAGAAATTTTAATTGACTACTTCATATATCACAAAACTTCTGTGTAGTCCAGGATCACATGACTTTACCAGAAGGGATAATGCCACTCATTTTCCTGCCAAAAGTCTGGGAAAAACTGCCTCATAAGTTGATTACGTTATGTCTCCGAGTGATCACCACCTTTTATTCTGAGAATCAGCAAGGAATTGATAACTCTAATTTTTGGTATAAAAACAAACTTGCAGCACCAAAAGTACCTAACTTCCATAACTGTACATTTCATCACACATACACACTCCTTCACTTACAATTTCCTATCAACCTCTTACAACAATAAACAAATATATACCTATTTATAGAATTCATTTTCATTCCTATTGTTGCCTTCCTTTGTCTGGTCATCTTTGGCCAGAGGAAGTCTTACATGTGCAGACAAGCTAGATGTGTAACAGCTGACTGTTGCTGTGGCAAGTGCTGGATGCTGTCAGATAAAATAAGTGGCCACATCATGAAGATTAGCTTGAAGTGACAACCAATGTACAAGGTTTCTGGTGGAAGAATCACTGGAGGCAAAGTAAGAAGAGATTCCAGCACTGTTGTTTCTGGTCGAAGCTAGCCTATATCTGGGGCTCTTAACTACAGCTCTGATGTGGCCATGCAGGTGGAAAGCTGAAGAATACTACTGTTCTAATACCGCCAGTCTAGATTAGCTCGCCGATAAAAAGAGGGAGGACCAAGTAGGACCAATGCTCTCAAAGTGAACTGGGCAGATCGGTGTAAAATTGGAGTGTTCTACCGAACACTGAATGTATCCAGGATCTTAGTATTGCCTTACACTCCACATTACCAAGTAATAAGAATGTTTTTTTTCTTCCTTTTATTGTTGGGTAAAGAAAACAAAAATTGTACATTAGGTTGGTAGTTGCTAAGTTTATAGATATATAAATAAAAGATGATGGCATTGTGTAGTATAATGTACAAAGTACAAACAGTGAATGGCTATTTGTAAAGATGAAAAAAGTGAAGATCTATACTGGTGATGATAAACAGTAACTGAATTCTCAATAGGCAGTATGTATAACTACAGGTCTGAAGCCATATTCTTAGAAAACTGGACACATAGGTATTTGAACAGAACGCTATGTCTTTTAAAGCACATAATAGACTATCTACTTTTGAAGTTTATAAGAGTTCCAACAACACTACAGGTTTCATAGAGCTTCATTTTATAATTCAGGTTCTTGTGAGCATGTGCAGTGTGTGTGTGTGTGTGTGTGTGTGTGTGTGTGTGTTGTGTGTGTGTGTGTGTGCGTGCATGTTTAGGGGGGAATAAAATAATGTTGACCAAGAGAATCATCTTCATAAATAATTTGAGCGTGCTCAGATTAGTATTCTGTGAGCCAGATCAGTCAGTAGTATCCTATAGTGTGACCATCAGCTGGAGATTCTCATGCTCTCCTGATGTTGTGCCAACACACACATGCACCAGAAAATAGAGATGAATGCTTATGGAAACAACGAGTTCAGCTTACACAAATCATTTGCAGGGTTTGATACAGAGGGGGGGGGAACTCTGGGATTTCCCCCCCCTTGAGCAGAGTTTCCCCCCCCTATGATTTTCACCTATACTTATTAAAACATACAAAAAATACTTTTCCTCCCAACTTTTCTTGTAGGTAAGCCTAGATTTGTACAATTTCTTCAGGCTAGCCTTTGAATGCTTTAGGTTGGAGCTTAGTTTGGGATTGCCTCCGCCAATGTTTATCTTTATATTACGTCCCTTTGCTGCACTTCTTCCCTTTGCTACACTTCTTCCCTCTGCTGCACTCCTTCCCTCTGCTGCACTCCGTCCCTCTGCTGCACTTCTTCCCTCTGCTGCACTTCTTCCCTCTGCTGCACTTCTTCCCTCTGCTGCACTTCTTCCCTCTGCTGCACTTCTTCCCTCTGCTGCCCTTCTTCCCTCTGCTGCCCTTCTTCCCTCTGCTGCACTTCTTCCCTCTGCTGTACTTCTTTCCTCTGCTACACTTCTTCCCTCTGCTGTACTTCTTTCCTCTGCTACACTTCTTCCCTCTGCTGCCCTTTTTCCCTCTGCGGCCCTTCTTCCCTCTGCGGCCCTTCTTCCCTCTGCTGCACTTCTTTCCTCACCTCTTCTCTCTTCCTCACTTCCTCCCTCACCTCCTCACTCTCTCTCTGCTGCACTGCTCGAATCTGTTCCTTGTGTTCCACCGATTCATAGCTATCACATTTGCTTTTTTTTGGTTCGGATTCACTTCCTTTGGAGCCACAAGGTCTCTTTTTCCTAAAATACTTTCTGATATCCATTAGCTAATACTCAGCAACTTCTACAGTCTTCCAAAGCAACAAATATACCCTTACCAACCAGGCAGCTGCTTCACAATGACCAGTGCTAAAAGCAACTTTCAAACTGGAACTGGTGATCCATAAAATGATACACCTACTCCATTCAAACTAGAAGGATAACCTATTAGGAGTCTGTGCTTAATTAATGTCAGAGCTATTCAGCATTCAAAATGAACAAAGCTGTTCATTAGAGGTAATCAATTGATCAATACATAAATATAATAAAATAAGTTTAATTTCCTTACCTTACTAGTATTGCAAGGACAAAAAAAAATACAACTATAAGGTCGCTATTTGACTTTCCCCCCCCTAGCAAAAAATCCTGTATCAAACCCTGATTTGATGATGCAAACATTACAAAACAAATGTTCTGAATGCCACAGCATAAACTAACTTCAACAAATACCGAATTTTACTATCCAACCTTCCAACAGCAAAAATATATTATAATTTAACCAATAATTAATAAATATTAATTAATTAGATTTTTCTTTACTACATTGGCAACCCATTAGTGAAACCACAAATTCCAAGGTCACCCCATGTATTACGTGATCCTGCATTAGTATGGTTTTACTCAACCCCATTAAATTGAGGTCATTTGAACAATCAAACACGACCACTAGTGGGCTTGCTGGGGGAAACCAAGGCAGGTCCTCCTACTCCAGCAATTACAAACTTTGACTGGTGCTATTAAAGTCACATAGTTCTACGCATGTGTAATAAAAGGTACTAAATAATTAGAGATAATATCATGCCTTTTCCTGAGACAAATTGAATTCATAGGTTGGAATGAGAAATATTTTGCTAGTTTTTAAGGAAAAATATTTAAATAAGACTTACGGACAATTTTGTATTTTTAAAGATTATTTCAGCTAAAGGTGAGCATGAAGATAACATTCAAACTAATTATTCCCCCCCCCTCCCCCCCCAATTGTGGCTTCAGTAATTAGTATAAAGAAGAGCTGGTAGGAGTATTAGCTAAAATAGAATCAGCTACAATGCACTAATTCAATACAGTCCATCCACCACAGGAAATACAGCAATTGCTCTAGAAACCATAACTATTATTAAACAAGACCTCAGTAATCATAAAAAGTAAACTTCAATTACCGAACATGCCTGCCAGCTGGCGATTGAAACTTGAAATAATTTTGCCTATATTTAAGCCAGCTAATGCTGCCTGGGAATGATTAGCAAGGGCCCATTCCACAGCAGCGGATAATTGTGGTTTTTCGGTCTGGTTAACTTGTTAGCAGCTTCTAAACTTAATTATTGATTCAAGTGCCTCTAGCTATTTAGTCTGTATCTTTCTAATAACCAATAAACTGCTTCGTCAGTTAGCTTATCAAAGAAGAATTAGATTCTAATTCCAACGCTCTCCTGGGGCATACTTTTGCTAATCTATTTATATATTCACACATATCCTATAAATAAACTCAACATCTTTGCTGCGTGCCAGTTTATTATTTTATTTTAGCTACGGGAATGAATAACATAATTAATAGCCAGCGAAATCATATGCTTGCTATTGATGTCGTCACATGACATCCACCGGCAACCACAAACACTATCTCGCTAACACCCACCACTACGTTATCCTCACATGAAGTCCTTCAGTAGGTCCACATACCTAGTTGCTTACATAGGTTAGACCTTGTGAAGTAGGAAAAAGGGTGAAATGCTAATGCTACCCAGTAATCTAATTGAAGAGTGATTTATGTATCCTACCTGAGGTTGAGAATGGATGTAATTTGGTAGGAGTAATGATAAGATAGAAACAGATACCATTTTAATATCCTTCCCGTGAAATATTTAGGTCACCCTTCCATTTAAGGCTTGAAATAAAGCATTTACATACATCAACATGACTAATCCATTCCACACGCACATTCACAATGCTCCATTATTTGATACCATAGAAACACACTAATCCAGTGCACTATCTTGTATCATTGATCACAATGGTTGACTATGCTGGAATTGTTACATCATATGATCTTATTACAACAAATAATGGAGCAAATCTGCCAGGGGACTTCTAGAGGGCATGCTAGAGCTCATATTTCATAACATGAGACAATAAACCACAAGCACTGGCACGTATATATATCCAAATAGAGGCAAATGAAGCTGGTATTTTTGTTGTCTTTGAGAAAAATGAAATGCATCATATGCCCCAGTGAAATGACCCGTATAGTATGATTTGATTGTACGCAGCCCTTCGCATAACCTACGCATCATATCAAAACTATATCATTAGGAAAAACATTAGATTAGACCATTCAACCATAGTTAACTCTAGCACAATTAAATAAGACATTAAGAAGATATAAAATCAGCTATAATAATTAGTGCAATGGTACATTCAAACTGTCCAATCAGATTGCTCAATTCGCAGTGAATCTATTTCAAACCCACCTCCTAGGAGGTGAACAAGTTAATTGTCCAGTCAAAAATTAGTTTTTATGTATTTTCTATAGCCTAGAGCCATGGTGATATCAGTTGCCACCACTCTGTTCGGTTAGTACGGGCCTCGGGCCTTTGGTCCATGATTGTGCAAATCCCATACTGTACATGTCGTAGAGTAACCTATACTTAATATTACACTAGTACTTTAGAAGAAAATCATTTTTCTTTAAAAAAAATTTTTATGCTATAAATAGAGGCTAATTTTGAATCCCATTTACAACAAGTGTTGGCTTGGATTAGACTATGTACACTATCATAGTTCTACAGTGCTGTTTTGCTATCCAATTGTTATCTTTTGTTGACTATACTCGTGTATATTGGGTGTGCCTGCTGAAACAAGATGACTGCAATTTGCAAGAAAGTAGCGATCAGTTTAGCCTTCAGACCAATTGAATGAAATCCACCCAGAAAAACAGGAATAATTATACCATTAGTCTGAACTCGAGCTGTAGTGATATTTCCCTGTTGCTGTCTCAGTGCCTACACACACGTACCCACACGACAGTAAGTCACGTTTACACCTGCACAGCACAAATCCAGAAGGTTTTATGTGTAAAAAGGATCATACTTACCGGATTTGTAAAAAAAATCATTCTACCTGATTTATTAACTCTATTTTATGAAGTGCATGTAGCAGTGCGTATAAAATTGCATTTTGCATCAATTAGAGATTTATTAGAGATATTCATTTGCTCAATTCCTGGTTATCTTGTGATGCACACAATAATAATAATAATAATAATAATAATAATAATAATAACTAGTGATGTGCTCTAATAGCACAAAATAGCGAAGCGAGCGATGCATGTTCCCTGTAATTGCAGCTATTCCATGCATGCTTGGTGTGGCTACAAAATACTGTCAGATTCTTTACTTTGCTACCTGTTTCTGTTTCGTTTTAGCTCTCCTCCTCCTTGCCCTGTCTTTTTCATTTCTTATCGCTCTCCTTACTAATTTTTCTTCAGGAGTTTCTAACGCCCTCAAAGCTCTTGACCGAGCGTTTCTAACGTTTTGTCTACTGGGCATCGCTACTTCGTATGGCGGGTAAACAAAACAAAATGTTGCTAAGAAGGTTACCCGGCCCGCGCAAGCGCGTAGGAGAAAGGGTACACACGTACGCCCACGCAAGAACAAAAACAATTTCTAGACCTAAATATATATATATATCGCGAACTCATTAGAGAGTCAGCTCCGCTCGCTTCGCTGAATAATAATAATAATAATATAATAATAATAATAATAATAATAATAATAATATAATAATAATATATTATAATATAATAATAATAATAATAATAATAATAATAACAACAATAATGTAATAATAATGATGATGATAGTGAGTATGATAATGATGATGATGATAATAATAATAATGTAATAATAAATAATAATGATGATGATAGTGATTATGATTATGGATGATGATGATGATAATAATAATAATAATAATTATTATTATTATTATTATTATTATTATTATTATAATGATGAAAATAAAACTAACGTAGCCCTGAAAATTTGTACTTCCTCCGGTAAAGATATTGCAGTACTATGACGAAACCTCAACCTCAAACTAAAGATACCCCTGTTAAATCCTGGATGTGAAATCATGTGGGAACTTGAAGGCTTTTTAGTCCATCATGTGCATATGGTGGGTGGATGGTTGTATCTGTTTGTATCAACTTGACTACAATTAGAATTTTTTTTTTTTTTTACTATTTGATATAAATTCCCTGAAATCACTACATGTGCATTTGTTGTTTTTCAGGCAATTAACACTTTTCCTATTTCAGTTTGAACTTACTTGGTTATCAGTGAGACCTGTGGTATATAATTCACTTAATTCTGTGATGAAATATGACCACAGATTTTATTGAACTCTGAACTGGAAGTAAGTCTCTCTGCTAATGAATGAAGTGTTAATTTTGAGCTAACCTCGGTTAGACGACAACCACTATCCCAGGCCTTTTTTTCTACTGTTTCTAAGAACTACTTGCTTTATCAGCTGGCATTATTGGACTCTGGTCCGTTGAAGTCATTCAAAAACCCCAAAAAAAAACCAAAAAAAAAGGAAATTTAAAAAAAAATCTTTTGCACCTATTTAGTAGACATTACTCAGAACTTCACAATTTAAAACCCCAGGGCAATACTTATTGCAAAGTAGTAAATTTGCACTATTAAAAAAAATTTAAAAATTGTATCTTGGCGTCTTCTGCTTGTTGTAGATAGTAGGGAATGGTAAGCAGTATTGCTTCCTAAATCCTAGATCCTAGGCAGTACAGAAAATACAAAGTGATGCTATGTTAGCATAATTTCCACACAGGCTTCACAGGGTAGTAATAGCCTGGGAAGTTTAATTAGCTCTCACTACAAAATGGAAGTACATGCTCATAAATAGTTTTGCACATTAAATAGTTCTTACAATTGAGTATTTTTTTTTAATGTTACCTTATTTGGAGATTTATACTGGAGCTATAAAATTTGTGGTAAATAAACTGTCTGGTTGGCACACACACACACAAACACACACACACAAACATTAAATGAATTTTTTTTAATCTCTCCCAGTTATAGATTGGAGTTCTGGAATTTCAAATTTAAATGAATTATGCGAAACCATTTGGAAAAATGCATGTAAACTTGGAGGGAAGAAAATACAATACGTGGCTAATCACTAGTTGTTGTGTTTACCAGCTGTTTATAAATCACCAGAAATGAATGATCTATGACTTTGTACAGGAAAGAGCAAAAAAATATACTTTTCTTAAAACAGATGTTTATTTAATAGACTGGCATAAACTAATCAACCTGCAGTCAGCAAGGAATTGCAACATACTGAGGCTCTTACTGGTATCTAATAATGGAAGGCTCTCCACCACTAAGTTAGTAAGAAGATCGGCCAGAGTAAAGCTCACTCGATTGGAGCCACTGATAAAACAATATAAAAAATAAGCCATTCGTGGCTGGAACCACTTGCAGCTGTAGAAACACAAAATGAGCTTACAGAAGGCATTGTAGCTTCCTTATAGATAGATGGGTATTACTAGTTACTTGACAGATAGATTAGTTTGTCAATACATTGATGATGATGACTATAGTGATGATGATGATATGCTATTACATATATTAATAATAATTAGCCATCAGCGAGAGGGTTGTAGTAGTCGTCTTGTTTTATTCTAGCAAGTACATGTCACACAGTGGTGCTTGATATAAACTATTGCAAACTAGGAGATATAAATGGCACGGAAGACAGGATTATTAGCATAAGTGTCGTGAGAAAACTTTCATGAAGCTAAGCCAAGTAAAATTTCTTGCCGGACAACTGATTAACTCAAATACTTCAGTTTTTCGTGCTATCATATGTTAACACTGTAGCCAAAGATAATACTTTGTTCCTGCAGTTAAGAAATCGTAATAAATCATCAAAGAAATAATTCCACTCTGATTCTGCCATTATTTATACTTTTCTTTCTGTTGCTCAATAGTGTTGCCCAGGAATTACACTGCCATGTTTGCCTAGCTGATAACATGCAGGATAGATTGCCATGACCAATCAGATCATTATTTCAGTTTTCCACAGCTGTGGTTTATCAAAATAATACCACACTTTTTTTTTGTATTGAAAAATGACTGAGCTATGGTACTAGGAATGTAATCATCATCAGCAGCAGCATCATCATCATCATTACTGTTATGGTCGTCAGCATTGTGAAAACACAGTATCAGCTGTATTTGTCCAATTCTTATGCTCAGAGTTCCCTCCAGACAGCCACTTCCTCTGCAAATGACAATCAGACACATGACATCATATCAATCATTCCACTGCCTGGACAACTGGAGAAGGAGATACACTTCATTAACCCATTCCTATAAGCAGAATTTAAATTGACTCAACCAACAGAGACGAACCGGCAAATAAAATGAAGATGCCTTGTAGGCATGCGTCACAATTAACACTATCATAACTACTGCAACTAGGTTAAAAAATTATATTCCATTAGGTGCCAAGGTAACCTGACCAGCCCACAGGTCCCAACTCTCCACGTGTGCAACTTTCACCATTTTTTTCCACGGCTAGAACATGCCCTCCTCCTAACGAGTTCTCTCCACCAGTGGCCACCATCCCATTTCCTCTCCTCCACATTCCACAAGCTCCCTATTTGGAAGATGCCCACAAACTCCCACAACTGCTGCATTCCCACTGCAAAACTTGTGCTAGAACATCCAGTGCAACACAGAATCATTTGTTAGAGACACTTCTGACAACCATCCCTAGACCAACGCTAGCACAGCTAAAACTTTCTCCACATCCATAAATAGGAATGAATTGAAACCAACTGAAGGCTTTTTTATTTATTTTTAATATCAATCTCTATCACAAATTCAGTTACATTGTAGATTAGATACCTTTTCTCACACTTTGTGTCTTCTCCAAAATGCATCACAGCAAATATTTGGATCTGCTTACCTAACAATTTTTTTTTTTCTGCTACGGAATCTCATTTAAGGTATGAAGTATTAACATACTACAAAGTGTCATTAGAGAGAGCCTCCTCAGATAGTGTACATTAGTTTGTTATGTTATAGTAACTCTCATCATAAACACAAAGGACGAAAACCCATGCAGATTGTTAAACTTATAACAATGCAATTATGATTTTTTAGGGAGTTCTCCGTTGACATCACATAATTAGTAATAAATTGTTCTCTTATATCAATATTTTTTTAATACATAATGATGTCCTACTGCTGTCCTCATCAGGTTATAAAAATTAGTGAATTTGAATGAAAAAAATGTACATACGGATAAATCACCGCTAGCTATTGGGTGAAGTTCGTGAAAGTTGCCAAGTGGTTTAAGAAAAGAATTATCTATATGCAAGATACAGGGCACTGTGTGCCTGTGCAAAGCACAACAATAAAATCAATAACCTGACAGAATCAGGAAGTCAAAAATCGAAAAACAAAACAAAAAACAACAACAACAAAAAACAACTGAAACTGCACAATAGACTGGCTTCATTTTTTTTTATATACCTTAGCTAGGCAGGATTATTTGCATGGGTGGGGGCATTATAATAAACATCACTGAAAACTATTTTGATATATTTTTAAGAGCTGGATGGGATGGTGGTATCTTCCCTTAAATGTTCAAAATGTGTTACATGTTGACCTTGCCAGTAGGACAGCTGCTTCTGTGGAGCAGTCTTTCAGCCATTAAAAACAAACTTTGAAGCAAGTTTAATAGACTATGTGGATTAGAATGGGCCAGAAATGAAGTTGGTAGATTCTGGGAATATTAAGTGTGTTACACTATGAACTTCACTGTCTTTGAACAATCGATACTAAATTAACTGTCCTGTTTATCATAATGTTGTTTTCACAATCACTTCTTCTACTATTCTAGAGAAGAGAAAACTTCCAGCCCCCCCCCCCCCCCCCCCCCCCCCCCCCCCCCTGGTGTAGAAAACCTTGTAGCTTATTTTTCAATTTGGTGTAAGTCACTAACCCATGATATAAGGATACACCACTACTAATTCAACGTAAGTATAAACCAATAAATCAATCTTTATTCCTCTTGGTTGAAGCCACAAATTATATCATTTCAGTTATTTTTGCAGAACTGTGTAATACAGACAGACACAGAGTCTAAGTCACTTAAAACCAGTTCTTCTCCTCCTCCCTTCCAGCTGCATGCTAGTTCAATCCCCCACATCCTCTCTGAATGTCACACCTGCAACAACTCACGATGAGGCTCCGAGGAACAGCAACCCAGTGCTCAATTACCCTCAAAGGTCAACCCTCACCAGCTAAAGAAACACTCCCATCAGTTCTATACTGAAAGATGGGTCATACAGGAAGCTGCACAAGTGGACAGAATTGCATGATGTCATGTGAATTAGGCAGGTAAACAAACTATCCATTTCACATCCTCACCATTGTCCGTGACTCATCAGGGAACCACAGCTAACCACTGGTGGCAAAGGGCTCTCAATAAACCTATGAACTTTATAACATCACTTAGCAGCGCACCCAATAATTGCATCAGTGAGGATGACTCAGGTTTACTAAGTCATGACCAAGAACATCCTCTCTCTCTCTCTCTCCCTGCTGCTGGGACACCAACTCTCAATTTACCTCTTCATACTGTATGTAGCCAGGTGGTGATTTTAGAACGATGTAAGGAAAGTTCATAAGGGAACCGGTATGCACTTCATTCCTGCTGCCCACCACAAGTGTTACTATAATGTTCAAGACTTACAATTAAACACTTCCCTGCTGAAGCAATACAAGAGGACAAGTTGTAGACAGTGAATAGGAGAGAGATACTATATACACTTAGACTTCAATTTCCTCGTTGTAACTTCAGAGGAAATTCTAACAAATAATCATAATGATGATGAATGATATAACAAAAACAACAGCAATTATAATAATATGAATGATAAAAAGTAATTATTTTTTGTTATTTTAGTGAGCAAGTGAACTTTATATAGAGTAGAGATTATATTATTAATTCTATTGTTTTTTGTAGCATATTAATTCTATTGTTGTTTTTTTTGTAGCATAAAGGAGTGATCAGCATCCTCAAGCATATCTTTCGCATTATCTTACACCAAGTGAGCAAAACAATGACTTTTTATGCATCTAATTTGCAACTATTTGGGATGTTGAGACCAAGAACTAGAGTATTAATCCCTCATTTTTACCAATTTTTCTATGCGCGTGTTAAGATATAAAAAAAGCCAATGTCTTTATTCTCTAAATGATTGCCTCATCATAGAGTCTGCATTGAAACTTGTAGCCACCCTTTCCATTCATTATTATTATTATTATTATTATTATTATTATTATTATTATTATTACCACTACTACAATTAGTAGTAGTAGTAGTAGTAGTAGTTTCAGCTAGTAGTAAAATCGTTACTATTAGTTGTAAACATTGCATTAGGTCACTAGTAATTGAATTTTTACACATACCTCTCATACCTCAAAATGAAGTAATGCCAGCATTTATAGAAGTGTAACCAGGTTTAGATGAGATATATGCATGAAGAATTATTGCCTTAACTTTGGGCTGCTAAAATAAAGTGTTCGTTACCCTTCAGCTAGTACTGATTCAATACAGTCAAACTTGTCATTGACTGACTCACCTATCCCACCTACTACTCACATCTACATGGTTTACATGCAGCAGTTAAATGAATCCTCACATTGCATCTATTCAGCCACCATAACCTCCTAGACATCCAGGAGACAAAAATCCCAACCCAATCTTACCACTGTCGGCCTCCTTCCAAATTGAAACACTTAACAACCGGACAATACTCCCTCCACAAAAGAATACCAAAATTAACGCATGCCTCACGGCAATGTTTGCACTTACTGGCTCCACTCTGCCCGCGCCGTCCTTTCCGAGTCCCTCTCCATGCTGCCATCCCATGCCCTCTAACATCCTTCTCCCTTTGTTCATTTCCTCAATGGGCCTAGATAGAAAGGGGAAACACAATATGAGTAGGAAAAACGGTGTGGGAATGAAAGATGGAGGAAGACAGAGAAAAACACACACATCAAAGGACCAAGCACAAGCACCGAAAAAATCGGACGTCAGCACTAAGAATGGAATTACCTGTCCACTGACGCGGCTTCATCGGGCCTTTGAGAAGGTGGCACATCAGAGCCTACAATCTTACGTCTGCAAAATACACACTATTAATAATTAAAAGTGTCTACTGATTCAAGGTATTTCATCACCATTGAGAAATTGCTTAAAAGAAAGAAAGAAATTCCCTAAAGTACTGTTAATTTTCCTAATTACTGCTATGGTTTTCTGCAGATCTTTGGGATCATGCCAATTTGAAAACTCATTAAAACAGGACAACGTTTACTCATTAAAATAAAACCTTGTCAATACACAGTGAATGGAGATTGAATACTTTTAGTCTTTTCAAACAGTTGCTTCACATTAGCAACTGTACACAAATATCAGAAGAATAGAAATAAAGACTGTGAGTATTCCTTCAAAACTAACCAACTACTGCAGAGGTAATATCAGCTTATAAACAAACAGATTACATTTTAAGAACCATGGGACGCTTCTTAAAATAAAGAGCACGAACTCTTTCATTTATAGAAATACAATATTACAGTGTTAGCCACTTTTTGTACTATAAGTAGAAATAAAATAAATGGAATACCGTTCCCACTGTCTTGTCTCAGCGAATATATAACATACTTCAGTTACAGTTCCAACAAAATACGTACAACTTCATGATTCTCTAGTCTAAGGGCGTTGGCTGAACTTTAGGGCTTTGAACGGAGCTATAATAATGTTAAAAATACAAAAACGTGAGAAGATCTATTGCAAGAATGTTATAACGGGTGCTGCCCCGTAAAGTGATGCATTTCAACTGTGCTAACAAAGCTGAGTTTTAAAACCTAGCAACCTGGCATCATTTCTAAACTATAATTTCATTATCTGATGAACTGGCGGCTTCAAATGGCTGACGTTTAAATATAAAGTATATCTGCAGTGCACCACTGGAGCATATGTTCGAAATTTTTTGTCGGAATACACATCTGCCTTACAAAGGCACATGGGTGACTCCTTAATAAACGATGCATGCTATTATGGAGGTAATTAAAATAAAAAAAAGATGGAAAATCTTTGTGATATGAGATCCAATCTCCATCACCCACTAGCCCCCAAGATCTGCAGACAGTGATATCATAAGATAACGTGTTTCTTCCTGATCGCCCACGGGCCAAACATACTACAGCTTAGCAGTTGAGTAAATGATAATTAAAAATGATTTATCATATTGGCGCTGTGAGCTTGAGAAATTCTTTGCAATAGGGGAAATAAAGACAATTCTATATAAAGTATTTTCTGCAAGTAAGAATGTGAAAGTATAATTCCCTGGCTGTGAACCATCATGATTCAATTAACCTTGCTATACTGTCATATATAGTACCTCCTGACTATCACGCCTTCACTCTCATTACCCCCATAACTGCAATTTTAGTAGCAGAGTTAAATGAGATCTCTTAGAGTGACAGCATTTACAATCATTTTGTCAAAAATATTGAGTCAACCTTGAACAAATTGCAACAAAAGCAAACACAGCTGATTATGTTTCTTTATTATGTTCTCTTTAACAGCAAAAAAAAAGTCTTAAGTAATCCTCCTGGGGGAACATGGTGAAAATCAGTAAAATGCGTATATCACTTAATTCTTAATTAGCGGTTTGTTTACTTCACTATCAAATATTTCTTTCTCATAAGACATGTTCATGCAACCAGTTTCCTTGCTGTTGCCACAAATAAAAGTGCATTCGGTTTTGCACTTCTTGCAGTGTTGAGGAGCAGGAGGTAGAGATGCTTGGAGTAGCACAAACACCTTTCACACTCCTGCCATTCCCAGTCAGCTGGATGAAGTCCACCAGCAGATTCTTTCCATTCCCTAACTTGAAGGTACACACAAAGGACATGATCTTTTGCTGCTACCAAGTTGGTAGCAAGGACTGTGGTTTACATAAGATGTTTAGAAGCCACCCAGAATTGACTATGTCGGAGGGAGTCCAATGTGTCTATGACCTTTCCATCATACATCTATTGCTTTTTCTGCTGTATCACCACTTTGCATAACACTGAATTAGAATTGATGGCCTTTGCTCGCTCATGGAACATACTACTTGTTTTAATCCCATATAGAAATGATCAAGAAATGTATGTATGAAGAGGATGTTGCCGTATGTCTTGACCAAGCCTTTCTTTGGCGGCCTTGATATTCCAGATGTGAAGCTTTTTAGAGCTCTTCATAGACTCAGGATTTAAAGAAGAGGTCACTAGACTCAAGCTTTGCATGATAGCAGAGCAAGACAGAGGTTAGTGTCGTCACCAACTAGGAGAGTGTTGCTGGTAGTAACACACTGAACAGCCCTCTTGACTGACAATCAAAAGATAAGCATCTCCTGATTGCATGCAAGTCTTGCAGTTGTTCTTCCTACTCTCTACTTAAAAGGAAAAGGAACCACTTCTTAATGTTGGCCATGTTAGTACTCCATGTTAGCCTTCTTGAAGTCAGGTCAGCAGTGGGTGTGAACTTCATGGGTTATTTCAATAATTTTATTTAATTCAAGCTTTCATGTGGCAACAAGATACAATGGAGAGTTCCAAAAAAGGACAATAATTGAAGTGACTGATTCGCACACTACTGCCATAGCCTCAGCTCCATCATACAACACCAGCTCGCAAAGATTTATGACAGGACGGTAAGAAAATCTGCAAGGTTTAATTGCATTCCACTATTACCAAACGAGTAACCAGACCCTTCCAAGTGGAGCGATTAGGTAAAGGGTCTGGCCTGCGAGACTAGGGTAACACTCACACTTCTCCTTAAGTCTAATATTTAGCTGTAATATCTCGGCATGCTGTTCCCTTTTAGCACTATAAAGCACAACTGAGAGAAACAGTGTATGGAAATGATGCAAGTAATAAATCAAAGAAAAGTTTGAGGAACAGTGATGAAAATGCCTGGTATTGAACAGGTGCAACAGTGGTGCTGAACTGGATCCAAGAAACACACAAAAATACCACTAACAACAACCTGAAATAGAATATAATATGTGACCGTCTATAGAAAAACCGGGCACAACGCGGCATGCGTAATTATCGAGAAAAGATCGATCGATTTCTTAAAAATGTATTGTTTCAAGCCGACGGAAGGGAACGGTTAGGTCTATTATAGTGGGAACGACTTAAGCTACGACGATAAAACTTGGAGAGCTCAATATCTGGACGCCGACAACTCTGTAAGTGCAAAAAAAATTTTTTCGAAGGGTGCCGCGTTGTGCCTGGTTTTCCCTTAGACGGTCACATATATAAAACACCAACCTCCATATTGTAAGGTGTAACTATGATGATAAACTTACCTGTATTTTCTCTACCAAGGACTAAATGACTCATGCAGGACAGATATCAGCTGCTATAAAGCATGTACACAAGGCATCGGGTGCTCGCTGGTTGTTAAGTACACACTTTTTTTTCCCATAACTCCTTTACTGTTGTCTCTAACTACTAATTTTGGTATCAAATTGGTTGGCCTATTTAAGAGCTATCTGATGGTATATTAACTTTTGATGTAAGAGGTACCAAACCAAAAATATGACCAAAAATACCAAAAACCACAAATTGCTAATTAAGAATTAAGTGATATACACATTTTACTGATTTTCACCATGTTCCCACCCCCCCCCCCCCCTAATCCTGGAATTCCAAATACAGTAACTGTCAGCTGCAAAAACAAGTAGGCATGAAGGCATCCTAAATATCAAGAATGATTCAAATAGCCAGCCATCTCCATCCCAGTCAAATTGAATGAAGGTGTCGGGAGGATGGTCACTGGTGAATTAGGAGGAAATGCATTTCAGATTTATAAAATCATGTAATTCTGCCACTAATTGAGTGAGTTCTTCAAAATTATTATTTTTTATAAAATAACTGAAATTCCTAACAAAATAATATTAAGTAAAATTTACTAATTAGCTATGCCTCAATAAGGAGTGATGAAATATAGGAATGTCATAATCAATTAGCAGTAAATTTAAATTTTATGATAGCATCTTCTCAGAAAATGTAAAAAAAATTTATGCTCGTACAGTAAATTTAAATTTCTCACCTTTTTTCTGATCTGTCCTTGTATTTACCTGGAATTCTCACTTCGTCTTCCCCAAATGTATCTTTCATCTATAACAATAAACAGCACTAATAGATAACCACACCAATTGCTCAAACATTAATGTAGCAGCTGCTAATAACCACAGTTGATTGATTACCATATCCTATAATTGGTATATATAATTAAGAAATTAGTGAGTAACAAGATTGTTTAATTCTTCAATTCTATTACCAATTAAAATGAGTGCAAAATACAAAGTAAAAGGCAATTAGTATTAGTTCAAGAAGGTCATGTATGACGTCAAGTCATGCACACTGATGGACCACAGCGTGCTCTGCGTAAGCGTGCATGGTCAGGGAGAATTACGGAAGAAGGGGGAGGAGATGGGAGAGTCTAAACTTTGTAATTGGAGGACAGAGACAATCTGGTGTGAGCTGGAAAGTGTGAAGAAGTAGCCTGACAAGAGCTATGGCATAATGATAATGGAAGTACAAAACTTCAAAGACTTGGACTATGCAGAGGTGAAATAGTGCCAGAACCACGCAAATGGTCTTTGTGGTAGAAGAGGAATGATCCCTATTTAGGATTATTAAGTTTGGGAGTATATCCCAGAATTGATTGATTGCTCATCCACAATCCTTCTCACTCAGTTAATCAAGATGTATTTGTGCATGCCTCAAGTGGGATGCTAAATCAAGTGGAACGCAAACAATGCTGGGATTTAATTATGTGACAAGAAAATAAAAGAAAGAGATGACTTAATCAACCAACATACTATTTGTATAGAATGTAGGTTTTTATGCATACACACATACACACTACATACATACATGCATACATACATACACACATATACATATACGTATATACATACATACATGCATATACATACATACATACATATATATACACACATACACACATACATAGTGTCATTCTTTCTTCAATAAAGTGCATTCACTGAAAAGGTTAATGCTAGATGGTATAGAGGTATCTTATGTGATGTTATTACTCTCAACAAATATGGCCAAGAGTAGTGACAATACAAAAAAAAACTACGCTGCTAGCTTTGACTACAATTATTTCAAGTTATATATGAAGCTGCTACAATCACATTGTATCTTGAGTCTTGAGTTATATATAAGGATTTATAAGTGAACACTAAAATTGTATGGTATTACACAGTCAAAATATTGTTAAAAATGTATTGACTTTGTAAGCCAAACACAGAACAAAATCTTACCAGTAGCATATACCCCTCCCCTCCCCCCAGTCACACAAATACCTTTCTTTCAATCAGATAGGGTGCTGAGAAGAACAATTTTAATTTTTTGTTATTTGGAATTATGAAGTACATATAGAAAGATTTGTAGCAAAAGACACATTGTCATGACAACAAGTATTGTCACTCGCGTACCCTCAAGCCATGTTTCTTCTTTAGCCGAGACAACTCCTTCTTTCTGAGAATCTCAATATCTTCACGTGGCTTCACTTCGCTTGAACTTCCAACAGCACGTTGCTGCTCAAGCCCCTCCCTCTGGGCGGGGTCACAAAAGGCACAAGTATCCCAGCCTGTGTGTATGTGGAGAGTAAAGGTGGTGCTTCCCATTGAGAGGGTGTGGCCATGAATGAGAGGACAAGGCTTGCCGCATTCCCTAGACTACAACAAAGACAAAATAATCTTAATGGTCGTTTTTCTTGATGAAGCTGGTGAAAAACATAGCAATATTTATAAAGTTTTACCATCTAAAATATTGATAGAAATAATACGAACCTGTGATTCACAACTGTTTACAAAATTATCACTTAACAAAACTAAATGCAATCTATCTACAAGCTCTGATTAAGATGGATACGATGCTTCAACAATATTTAACTATACTTGTTGCACCAGTCAGCATACAATATGGGGAGATATTTCAAGATCATGCGTAAGTATTGTTACGAGTCAAAGGCAAGTGAAAAATACAAGTGTGAGAGTGAAATGTCACCCCCATATTGTACCACAAGTGTAATAAATACAAGTGTGAGAGTGAAATGTCATCCCCATATTGTACCACAAGTGTAATAAATACAAGTGTGAGAGTGAAATGTCACCCCCATATTGTACCACAAGTGTAATAAATACAAGTGTGAGAGTGAAATGTCATCCCCATATTGTACCACAAGTGTAATAAATACAAGTGTGAGAGTGAAATGTCATCCCCATATTGTACCACAAGTGTAATAAATACAAGTGTGAGAGTGAAATGTCACCCCCATATTGTACCACAAGTGTAATAAATACAAGTGTGAGAGTGAAATGTCACCCCCATATTGTACCACAAGTGTAATAAATACAAGTGTGAGAGTGAAATGTCATCCCCATATTGTACCACAAGTGTAATAAATACAAGTGTGAGAGTGAAATGTCATCCCCATATTGTACCACAAGTGTAATAAATACAAGTGTGAGAGTGAAATGTCACCCCCATATTGTACCACAAGTGTAATAAATACAAGTGTGAGAGTGAAATGTCACCCCATATTGTACTACAAGTGTAATAAATACAAGTGTGAGAGTGAAATGTCATCCCCATATTGTACCACAAGTGTAATAAATACAAGTGTGAGAGTGAAATGTCATCCCCATATTGTACCACAAGTGTAATAAATTATTTATTCTGCATTGGATATTTTTCCAAAATAATAAAACGACTGTGCTTCAAAGCTTTGTCATTCAGAGGAAACTCCGCCATACAAAAAATACAGCTGTCCAGAACTACACACGGGCGTGTTGGAGTGTTCAATATGAAGTGTTCAATATGGAAAACTATTAACGCTCATGTGATGCTGAAAGACTCATGGAAAAAGATCCCGTGTACAATAAACAATATTATATCATAAATACATATTATATTTATTTTACATTGGATATTTCCCCTTTTCCCACCAGTGTTAATATTTCTCATATAGAACGCAGCACATTGAACACTCCAACACGCCACGCCTGTGCGCGTGCAGCTCTGGACAACTGAATTTTTAGAAATATGGCAGAATTATCTTTGTACATTAACTGTTTAGGAAAATATCCAAGGTACAATAAACTATTTATTACACTCTTCATACACAATATAATGATTGTATTTAAAAAACTTAGATGACTTAATCCAAGTGTTTAGGGGTAGCACAACCTTTATAAGAATGTTTAAATTAAAAAAATGTGTTCATATACATAACTGTTGAGATTCTATCACAACTCATGTCAAGATAGAATAAAAGAGAAATTGCACAAGTCATGAATTGAGTCACAGAAGATGCATGCGGTTTTAGTAATTAGTCGGATTAGTGGAAGAAATTTAACACATTATAGCATTACCACTCTCACTCCGATTACCAGTCTATAATTTCACCAGCATACACTTCCTGGCTTCATCAATTAAAAAAAGATAATCACTCTTATGTGCATGCATTTAAAATCCCCAGCCAATATACCATAGGCAAAGCGGTATAAATTAATTACTGTTGATTCAATATCTCCTCCTCCTTTTTAACACATAATTAAAACCAGTAGTGACCTCAGGTAAGCCCACCTGGAATATTTACTATATCCAGAAGTGGGGATAACTAGCCAATTACAAAAGAAATGCTTTCGGCGCCAGGGTCAAATTCGATTACATAATGCTGAATAACGACTTTTTCAAGCTTGCTACATTAGCCCTCACACCTTAGCTATATCATACTCCACACCCTCAACTGTACCAACCACTCCTCCAAGACCAGACTAATCTGTGACGTCAAAAAAAATTTAATACCCTTATGAATGCAAATCCCATGTGGTCCTGTGGGATCAAAAATGTGAAAGAAAGAGAATAGGTTCGCTATTGTGGTAATTTGAGAAATACCGCTTTACTTCTAATGCCACAAAGAGGTCAAGTTTTGAATTCCCAGAGCAATTTGATTACAAAGTTAAGCTTAGTTCAAACAAGAACAAACTATAATTAACAAATAGAATGTGGAACACTCCTTTTTACTAAACACCACCATCCATCATTGTACACACTAAATAATCTACCAATTAATTCTTTAAGAAATGGATTTCAGTGATATAACTAAAATAGCTACAAACAAAAACATATTCTGCAGTAGCTGCGTACATGTATTTATATTACAGTAGTCTATATTGCATTAGGAGCTTTTCAGCAAGAAAACATTCCGCCATCCAACATGACCCGGCCTTCCCAAGAACACAAAATAGCGTCTCTGTGATTGCAGCTGCGAGCCTCTGAGCTCATCTCTCAGTGCATGGGACACAATAATAACTTCCATTGTTTATGTAAGAGCCCAGGCCACCTGCTGCCACTGCCCATTTTGGAAGCCCTGCACAATGATGGCAACTGAAAAAATTAAAATTCCATTAGCTGATTTGCGATATCTTGTGATATTATTAGTTAATTATACACGCACCAAATTTGAGCTCTGGTTCTGGCTAAGTGGCTATATTATGTTCACACAATTAATAGCTAATTGACAAGAACACACACCTACACAATTAAATCTATCTAGAGATTGGATTTCTCAGCTCATCAGTTCTATTGTCCTCTTGTGTAAGTTAAAACAACTGCAGTCTGGCTGACACCATACGACTTCTTAAAGCACAGCTTTATTACTGCCATGGCTTACTAAACCATTTACTCTCACTTCTGTGCAAGTGGGTGGTAGCTTATTAAATATTTGTAAATAATAATAATAATAATAATAATAATAATATATTCATTATTATTATTATTATTATTATTATTATTGTTAATTAATTAATTTATTTATTTATTCAAGAGACACAATAGTAAAGAAAACTGTGGTATTCGGGGAATAGTGCAAGAAAAATTTCATGAGGCGAAGCCAAGTGAAATTTCTCCCCCGCACAAGTGTTGTTAATTTGAATACCACACGTCACAATAGCCAAAGATAAAACTGTATTTCTGCAGATAAAAAAAATCATAATCCTGTATTATATGTTCATCAAAGAATTCATCCCACTTCAATTCTGCTATTATTGATACTAATAGAATTTTGCTGAGATATTGACCAGTGGATAAAGTGCAGTGAGATTGCAGTTAGATTGTTGTGACCAATCAGATCATTGTTTCAGTTTTCCACTGCTGTGGAATTTCAAGATATATAATATGAATTGTAAACTATGAATGCCAGACACTAGTTTTAACTTTCAATGCTGAAACTATAAACAGGCAATCATATGTTCTCAAAAAAAAAAAAGGACATATATCCCAAAAATAAAATGATACTTCAAATTTTCAAAAAATTAAATTTCTATATGCATGCAACCGAGTTGAAAGGACATTTGCTCTTCATAGTTTTTCAGTGTGTGCATAGTGCTTACTTTTCCTCAGACAGTACTAAGGGCCCCTAAAGTCATGTCAGCTGTAGGTTCCTCTCCTTCACATGACTGGCTTTAACTAGTGGAGTCACAGGCAATTAGCTGGCTAGGTTTGGTTTGCTGAAGAGACTGACGGGACAAAAAAGAGAGGGCACATGTAAAGCCCACACTCCCAACCCTCCAAGCCCCCCCCCCCCTAAAGCCCATTTCTCCCTCCTAAAAAATTAATTAATATGATGCTAGTATGTTGTTGTTTTTTTAACATGGGTAATTAAATTGTACATAAAATTATTAGGGTCAGCTTTATTAAAATAACCTTATTCAAACAGGCACAATGAATTTATACTAAAAACATGACTTATTTGGTTGATTAAAAAAAAAAATTCCAATTATAAACTAGAGCTCGGGTGAGCACTGGATTTGTGTGCTATAGTATTATCTGTGCCAGGTACTGCTAGCACAAACAGCTCTTGGCCAAAACTGACTGTATGCGAAAGAATGCGTTCAAGCGTGTGTGGCAGTAGGCATGACTAGGCAAAAGTTGGTAAAGAATGTTTAAACTACCAACTAAACTGTGCACAGCACAGTGAGTAAACTCAAGTTTGGAAAGTAGCAGCGGTGTTTATTCAAAAACCAATCTTATTCTATAACTTTGAATGACGTTAATTAAAACTCTAAATTTTGCCAAATATTTCGGTCACAACAATATACACCACGAAAGCTAAAAAAAATGTTTGCTTAGTCTCACTGCAACTAGCTCACACAGGTAAGTGCACATATAATACCAACTACATAAGAGTGACAGAGAACAATAGACACACAAAGTTTCCACAACTGTGCTTGCAATGAATTATAGGATAGCACAAAGAGAATTGGAAGATGGAAATAACAAGTAGAAAAGGGGGCGGGTGGACCCCAAGTTGCATGCGCTTCTCGGAGCTTGGCACACGTGCACACACATACACACACTGTACACGCACTGCCACTTCATTAGTAACTCTAGCGGACAAAACTAGTAAAATGACATTACTTGAGGTACTTGGTTTACATGTGTACCCACTCACTAAACTGGCTGAGTATTTACAGCAACTATGTCTCCCATTAGCTGATTGATCAGACTGAGTATGCACCATAAGAGGAAAAATACAATTTTAAAGTAATAATTACTTAACCAACTAGACAGTGTAATACTTTATTTTAAATAAAAATGGATTTCTGCCGATAAACACACACACACACACAACTTACTTGACTAAGTCTCTGGTCTTTGTTCAGGAAAGTTCCATTCACAGAACCTTCGTCCACTACCATGTAGCTCTGCTCGTGCTTGTCATAAGAAATTGTTGCATGAACTTTGCTCACTTTCAGTTCAGGTATTTTGATGAGAGTATTGATTCCAGAGGGTTCCCTGAACAAGAAAGATAAAAATAGCCATTAAAAAAATCAATACCAACACAAATACAAGAACAAGCAGTGGATCTAGACTCCTCATCCACAAGAATTGAGCATGCACGAAATTTATGTAGCCCTTTTGAAAATAGAATGAAGAAACAACAACGACTGGCACCTGATACTATATTTACTCATATTTTTTATAATAAACAGAATGCAAGAAAACAAAATTCTATTTTTGTGCAAAAGAAAACAAACCTACAGCTAGATAAGCCTTTTGATAGAAATGCTGATGCTAGATTCAAAGAAAAATGTGATTTTTGTAATAACTACACGTGGATTAGCATCGTCTAATGCAATTAATGGAGAACCACTATCGCTACATCCCTTCCTTGAATATGACTCAAGCAAGTGATATACTGCATGTACTAGACACAGTTTATGTAATGGAAAATGAAGCATAATTACAGAGAGAGGGAAATTCTGCCACGGCCTGTAGAGTCACTAAGTACCTAATTGTGTCAAACCTATGTAATAAATTGGGTCATAGAAATTAAAAACTAAATACGCTTCTAATCAAAACAACAATTAGTAGAACATTCGTCTTGTTGTTGTTGTTTTTATCTTCGTTTAACCGATGCCTTGCTGAAGTCACCAATAATTAAATAAATTGGCAAACACGCATTTACAGTGACATATAATTAGGATCTTGCAATCTCAAACATGAATAAGAACACCACCATTAGAGCGTGCACTAGCACAACACAGACTCTGTATTGCATACTGTACAACACAACTGCTCCAGCACTTAGTCTGCGCATGTGAGTACAAATTGTCTTGGCATTCATGGCATTGATTGACCCAGCCGCCATTAACGCTGCCCCTGGGTGGCAACACGTGCAGATGGTCCAGATGGACCACATGATTGAGTTAAATCTCCTCTAATTCTCTCTGCTATCACTAATCCCAGTGTTCTCTCTTACTCCATATTTAGTGGCCTGGAGCAATTAAACACCCCCACACAAGGAATTACAGCTAAAACAATTAAACACAGCACATTTAATTGTTGAGGTGACTAGTTAAAATCGTTGAAAACACAGATAAGAAAAGTGGGCTCCAATTTGTGCAAACACCACCTGCAGGAACACCTTCAAAAATCTTAATGTATTTATCCCCAACCAGTGTAGAATGAGCGGTAACCATTACCATGACAACATAATTGTTACATCAAGCCCTAGAATATTCAGTTCCTTCCCATGTATAAGCCGCCAAAGGCAAGAGAGAGGCTTTACAAATCACTTGTCCTGAAGCTATTCTTGTCTGGAGCAATGTTAATGCTATTACATAACAATTGGAATTTGTTTCCTTCACCTCTTGAAAGAGACAATGGGTTGAAAATATTGTTTATTAAATAGATCCAATAATTACATGGCATATGATAATGAAAATGACGAGCACTAGGTAATGATTTTGGGGCCTGCAAAAACTAACTAGCCTTGGGGCAGACTCAAAAGCTTGTGTTTTTGTTACCTTTCCAACTTTATATGTCATGCATACAGCAAATTATACGTGTTTTAGAGAGCCACTGTAAGATACCACTTCACTTCAGCACATCGCTAAAAGACTTGACTTCATCTAACACAACTTCAGTGCATTGCTAAATATTACACTTGGCTTCCAGAAAAATAGAGGTAACAAACCATAAAACCTTGCCAAACAGAAATGATTTGAAAGCATATAATTATATCAGTTCATTAGCAGTCCATAAGAAACTCTTTCTTCTGTAGATCATTCATAAAATCGAATGTTTGTATGAGGATGTGTATAAATGTTTCAATAGTAAACAATATGAAATACTATATTATTATATTTAGAGAGAATCACTGACCAAAAAACACAAAAAAGTTAAAACACCAAACGTTTCAGCTACGGACTGTAGCCTTCATCAGTGGTAATGAATGATTCAAAAATAAAAAGAAGGCTACAGTCCGTAGCTGAAACGTTTGGAGTTTTAACTTTTTTGTGTTTTTTGGTCAGTGATTCTCTCTAAAATATAATAACATGTCTACAATACCTGATCATATAGGATTTTACAGATTAATATGAAATACTCATTAAATGAATATAATTAGGCTAGCTTGATTGCCTTTTATGCTGAATCACACCACTAAGAATATTAAGAGACCTCTTTACACCTAAATCATGTGATCATTACCACTGTTGGATAATTTAAACTGAATAGTGCAGCAAGCTACAAACTTCAAACTAAGGACCTGGATACTTGGAGCCATCATTATCCTACAAGGTCAACTAGCAATCAATATGTTCTCTACATCTCTCTGTATTCATTTCATAAAACAACAACAACAACAAACAACAACGTCGAATGATTGTATGTGCATTCTTCATAAAAATATTTCTGAAGTCGAATGGCAACTGATGACTTAATTTTTGTAATACATTTTGATTTTTTGACATTGAGAATTTATATTCCATCCTACAAAAAATTGTTAATTTCAATTAGTTTCTAAATTTGATCCTCCAATTCTAACATGTTATAATAGCTAATAAGCTTCACAAACATAACAATTCTGCTAAAAAAAAATCCTACTATTACTAATGCATGATTTCATCATCAACACGTAACTTTCACTCGTTTTTGTAAGTGATATTTGAGGAGTTCATGCTGGGAACCAGTAGCTATGGTTTCTATCACTTAGCGCTTAGTTTACTACAAGTATGGTTGCTAATTAATGAGGTGTCAAGGTAATGGGCATGGGCTTAATGCAAAGCACAACTCTTAGATTTCCCACAGACCTCTTTATGTGTCTGCTCAATGCTAACTGGTACTTTAGCATTCCACACTAAATAATTAGATTTTCCAGAATGCTGTCAATGAGGTCTGAGGTTGAGAGAAAAGCCAGCTGTGCTTAAATGGCATGAACCAAGCATTTGGACAGATGGTGAGAGATGCATCCCATCTTTGAAGCAAGCAGAATAGTTGACTGTACGTGCTGGCTACATAAACGAGCTTCCTGACTTGCACAGTCGTTTTAAATTCAATTGTGGACAATAAGAAGGAGAGTTAGGATTAAACATAACTTAACTGAATTACTGCAACAAAAGGATTTCGCTTGAACTTCCTTGGTAAGAGTTATTGGCAAACATTGCCAAACCGCCAAACCGCCAGTAGTAAGCTTTCCATTAGCATTGTACGGTAACAATTTAAAACCTTTCCAATTGTGTCAACTTTACGACTACAGCTCTATAAAACTAATGCTTCAATACATTTGATGAGGGTTACCATACAGATTGCTGTCTCCTTAAGTTAACTAGAAATTTCATTTCCAAAAGACAAAATAAATAACTTTTTTTTTTATAAAAAGAGAGAAAGAGTGGGTTTAAGAATTAGTTCTCTAATTGCCTCCAAAGTAAAAGGCTGACTAAACACTTTTAAGCAAGGAGGAAGTGCTTGAATATTGTGAAACACAATTCTCTGGTGGGACTTAAGAATCCAGCATGATATACAAGTACATATGAGAATAGAGGAAGTTGTTATTTAATCAATTCACTGCTTGATACTCACACCTCTCCTTGGCTTCCTTTCAATCCACCTGCTGCCTAATTTCACTTAGTTTCGGAAGTTTTAATTAATTGCTTGTGAAGTTCACATTTTAAAAAACACTACATAGTATTCAGACTTGTGAATCAACCTTTCTCACCTCTGACCCAATTAGTATTATTAGATTCAAGTAAGAGAAAAGGAAGTTAGAACAACAAAAGTGTGAAGACTAGTTCATCTAAAGCAAAGTTCTGACCAATTTAAAGGGAAAAGCAAGGATGAGTTGATGGGAAAAAAATTTAGGCTTCCTGGCTTTTTACCCACCAGTGTCCTAGTCTACAGTTGTAACTCACCATTCTAAGCCACAACTATTATACTTCTATTGCAGATTTGTAATACACTACATTACAAATGAATATGTGCCATATAAATACACTTATTCAGTGTATACTGAATAAATAAAATATTCTCAGTTTCTAATAGGAGGCTGTTGCTGGTTGCTGCTGCTCGGAGCTGAGCTCTGGCAGCTTAGCTAAAGACAGGGGTCACAGGGGAATTTATCGGCAATAACATAGATATTGATTTTTTGTCTTCACATTTTATCTTTCCTTTTATTCCGCATTTTTCAAAAAGTGAGTGTTCAAACTATAAACAGGAAATGTCTCCCATTTTTCACTAATTGTAAATAGATAAATTGAGTTGTTGTTTTTTTTTGTTCTCACATTTTATCTCTGCTTATTTCTATCTTACAAAGTGATAACTCAAACCTATAAACAGGAAATGCCTCCCATTTCTCACTATGGATAACATACCTGCCGAAAATGGCCCCGGCTTGAGTGATAACATATACTGTTCCCACTGGAAGAGTCTTGCTGTCACTGACATAGGCCCTGATACATGGCCTCCATTCCTCTTCAGGCGGGGGAGATGAATGAGGATAGCGAGGAATCCTGATTTCTCCTTCTTCTGGTGAATCTATACATGCCAATTGGAATTCAATTACATCATTCAGCACATGTTAAGCTACTCATTGCACATCTTCCAAGTAGTGTTAATTTGTAATTGATCAGACTTGAAAGTGATAGGCTTGCTGCCTCATTCTTAAACCTGAAGTCAGAGTTGTAAATCGTTCATGTTCACTAATGATTAACTGATGTCATCAATTAAGCCACTCCCCCTTGTGGTTACAGATAATCTGAAGCAGATTTAAACTTCCAAGAAACTAATATTGATCTAGGATAACTCCATCTCTTCATTCCTGAATCCATAAATTATATGCATAACACATAAACTCTAAAAAAACAATTAGTGGTCAGGACATACTACTCTCAAGACCCATATTACATATTACATATGAAAAATTCCATACGTTGTTTAATAGGTGTTAATATTTATTCATTTAGTATTATTGTTATTTCGTTATTATTACTATCATTCATTCGTTATTTTAATAGTTATTTATTTTTTTGTCTGTTAAAGCTTTAAAATTCAAATAATGAAATTTCCACAAGACAAAATCAATTATACTACTTCTAAAGTTAATTCATAGATACTATGTATACTAGTGCCAAAGAAAGTGAGAGCTTCACTCCTAGTAGCGTAGAGTGCTTGCCCTCTCTATGTAAGGCATTGACAGTCAGTACAACTCAAAACTCTACTGCTATTATAACCAACAAAACAATAGCTGTGTAAACTTCTATGAACAAAGATGGGCATGAACTGTATGGCACATGACATGGTGTGATCTACCAATGCTGGTGACCTCTAAAGGAATTAATGCAACTATCGCTTCAATACCAATGCTATTCAGCTAGCCCATTATAAAAACAGTTCATTCTCAGTCCAAAGAACTGCATGAGCTAATGCACAAGTTTACTTGAGCATAGCCTTCTTATCTCCGATTATATAATAATTCTTTGGAGTTAAATATCTACACCATTACTGCCATCTGAACCTTTGGTTAAAATAACAGATGTGGAATACTTCACTGATATAAACAGAAAACAAAAACAGGGCTGCAAAAGAAAAACAATTCCTTTCTGTGAAAATGATTCGGCTGGATAAGTTTGAATGCAGTTCTTACAAAAATAGTAACATTTAACCAAACACTGCAATATTGAAATAACAAACTTGTACATACCCAATATAAACAAGCCAAAAACAAGTTGGCAATATTCCCCTCAGGTCAAATCATACACAGCTCTCCAATTACCACAACAAAATACTCTACATGCCTTCATCTAGCTCAGTATGAGTCTAACCAGACACCTAAAGTATTCCATGTGCCCTTTCTTATTAGGCCAGACTGGTGAAGAGTCCCTGGGTAACAACTGAATGACAAACAGCCACAAGCAAACACAATCTGTCAGCATCTGCCGGACGGAACTGTTGTCAGTGAAATGGAAGGAAATGTCTAGGCATGTACAGTAAGTCAGCCAGTCTGAAGAACAGATTGCTGTCTGGAATGTTTTGGATTATATAATTATATATAATTATATATATATAAATATATGATTATATTATATAATATATACATATAATATACATATATATATAATATACATGTATACATATATATATACATGTATACATATATATATACATATTTATTGCAGCTTTGATATTTTTACTTGAATATTTCCGCATCACGCGAGCGTTCTGTATTCTCCCATATTGTACGGTTTATATTGTACGCTCCTTGTAGCGCGCGCGTAGCGAGTAAAATCAATGAAAATTGTATTGTAACCGGTTGAGAAAAATTTCAAAGAAGCAATAAATCACTTATCACACTCGTCGTACAATATGGGAATGATATTTTACTCTCACGCCACATTTTCACTCGCCTTTGGCTCGTGAAAATATTTTGCGTGCTCGTAAAATATTTTCCCATATTGTACTCTGACTCGTGCTATAAGTATTATATATACATATATATGCATAGCATGGAAAACTGTGGTATTCAGGATAAATAGTATATGATGCAAAAATTATACAAGACAAAGCTAAGTGAAGTTTCTTGCAGCACGAGTGCTATTAACCCAAATACCTAAGTTTTCTGTGCTATATGTGTTATACTATAGCAGAAGATAGTAATTCATTACTGCATTTAAAAAATCATAATTTGTATTATAATTCACCAAAGAAACGTCCCATTCTATTCCGCATTAGACACTATCAGGGGTAACACAATATAAAATCAGGAATGTTTGTTTGTGTGTATATGTTTGGACGTACGTATGTCATTTTGTATTTTGACCCTCACATTTTTGTGTTTGCTAGGAGGTTGATCCCGCCCCATACTCCACTAAACAGAATCCTCTGATTTATCGATCTTTACCCATATCATTCAAAGTGCAGTTAAAACTTTAAAAAACTTATTAGAGTTCATTTTTATTTGAATTCGTGGCAATGGTAAGCTTATGCGCTATTTGTCATATTTGTACGCCCTACGCAACAGCATTTTTCCTTACATGAAAATCCACGGTCCAATAGTCTAAGAATGAAACTAAGTCTTGTATTGGTATGTTCAGTAAACATGTATGTGTGAAAGTGTAGTATAATACAGCAAATTCTTAGCTAAAGAATAGCACAACATTCAAACCTGTGTGGTAACTCCTCAGAAAAGCATGTTGTCCTTGTTTTGTTTTGAAGACGACGAGTGGTTACTATGGCATTGAAACCCCTTTACCATATGTATATAATTAAAAAACTCGACGTTTATTATCGTGGGAGTGTTAGAAGTTAAAAAAAAGTCACAATACTGTAGTATTATTTAACCTAACTAGAGAGGCTCGCTTGCCATTTGTACTCAAGCACACCACTAGTTTATGTGTGTGTGTGTGTGTGTGTGACCGTGCACAGGAAAATCGGACACAATGCACACATGTATGTAAATATTAGGCAAAATATCAATTTATTTCTTCAAATGTATTGAAGAAGCCTGTAGATTGATATGGTAAGGTAGCGTACGTCGTCAATGCTTAAAGCTATGGCCATAAAACTTGGAAAGCTCAATATCTGGATGCTGATGATGATGTAAGTGCAAAAAAAAGTTGTCTTAAAGGGGCCCATATTTGCCTGATTTCTCACACGCACACATACATACACACATACACGCATTCATATACATAATGACCTGGTTGGATAGTTTTTGTAGAGAAAAGTAGCTGTAAAAGCTTGGGAACTGGTAAGCTAGGCTCATTCTATTACACTAGCGCATTTATTTGGGAGATATTGAGTTTGTGAAATTCAGCAAGGTCAGCATGTGAAATACCTTGATATGACTGAAATAATGATAGTATTATTTGTTTATACAGCTGATAAATCAAGATATAATCAGTATATAATTATGGGCTATATAAACTGTAATTATAATTGCTGCCTATAAATTTATACTAACCCGTCGTTTTGACTTCTTGCTGCTGAAGTCCTCAGAGGTCATGAAAAAGGACTCCGGCAAAAATAAAAATGTGGGATTTAAATAAAAAATCTATCAGCAGTGTAAACAGAAAATTGCAAGTAAATTATTATTCATCCAATAATGCCTGTAAGTAACAATATTGGCTGTTAAAAAGAGAAAAAAATTGCTATTATTATGCCTGTAATTATGTGTGTGTGTGCACGTGTGTGTGTGTGTGTGCATGTATGTGTGTGTGTGTGTGTGTGTGAGAGAGAGAGAGAGTGTGTGTGTGTGTGTGTAATAGAAAGTATCCAAGTAGACTGTAGACTGGAGTGGTAAGTGATCTTGACTTGTATGGGAGATTAATTAATTAATCATCAATTAATTAATTAATTAATTAAAATCCTCTGAAATAATACAACGAGTTAGACTAGCAAAGAGAGTTTGTTTAGATGTGAGAGTGTCCCTTCACCTGTGTACTTCCAACTGTACCTACAGCTAATGGACTGTAGAGCTCTGGCTGATTTTATTGCATTAACTGTAATCACTTTCATGACAAGAAAGGGCAATGGGAGAACCACTTACCTACAAATTACCTATCAACACCCACCCTCTCAGGTGGATAAAACTCACTGGTTCCTCCATTAGGTGGGATGAGGAAGAGTTATAACAACAAAAATGGGTGGGCCTTGACCTTGGATTAACTGGACATGTATTTAGATGATATTGCTAGTACATTATGCCGCGTGCCATATTTCCACCCATCCAACCACACATACCCTCCTAACCACACCCACCTTCCCGACCACACCCACCCACCTATACAAAAGATATCCGCAAACAAACTCCAGCATGAACACAATGGGTTAGCCTGACTATTTAACCATTATCTTGTCATCATCATCATTATCATCATAAGCAGTGATCGGACATTGAGAGCTAACTGAACAAAACCTTTTACCACTAGTATCACACAGTCAAGTACCAAGATGTTCCTGCAGAATTTTTTTATTATTTCATAATCGGAGATTATTAAAAGTTTATATTGTTGTTTTTATTTGTTTATGATGATGGAAAGCTGTTCAGAAAATTGTGTGTGGATAGATATAAATCTGGCTTTAGAAATAACTAGAAAATGGTTCCCATTGAAGTCGGTGAAGCAAGCAAAAGGGCTAGGCTGCAAAAAAATAACAACTATAGCTATAGAATACTGTAAGTCAGCTAAAATTGTTTTGATATAAAAAGCTACAAAATATCTAGCCAGCTCTACAATAGCAGCTCTCTTTAGCTCTTCTAGAACCCGGTCCTCTTTATTTCTTTTGTATTCCATCAGTTTTCCTTCTGCTGTTTGGGCAGCTCTGTGAGATCGTTTTCTAGCATTTTTAACCTCCCTAGCTATTTCTTTCTGCTAATAATTTCTATTGCATTCAACAAATACCTAACGTACACCCACGGCAAAAAAGGAAGCGTAAGCCTATGCAAATTGAACTAAAGACATATATATATATATATATATATATATATATAAATATATATAGTATTATTACATGAGTCAGAGTGTGATATGGAGAAATATTTCATGAGCAGGCTAATTTATTTTCAAGAGCCAGAGGTGAGTGAAAATAAAGCCTGAGAGTGAAATATCTAGCCATATCACTCTGACAAGTGTAATAAGTGGTTTATTCCACACTAGATATCTTTACTAAGGTAGTTAGTACTAGAGGAAGGGTTGTAGGGGCCAGCTAATGTTTTAGCAGCTGCTCTATCACTGTTGAGCAGGGTACACTGCAGGAAGGTAGCTGTAAAAAACCACGACAATTGAAAAGTTTGGCTGGTAGCTATAACTACTGGGGTAATGAGCTTGCTGCAGTACAGCTTGAAATAACAGTGAAATATCTGGGAGTTATTTCACCATGAGTTATTTCACCATATATCATTGTGAAGATACCTAGGGTGGAATAAATATATATAATTTATTCCACCCTAGATATCTTCACAATGATATTTTTAGGTACACAACCCATGAAATAACTCACGATATATACACTGTTATTTCAAGCTGTACTGCACAAGCTCATTACCCCTGTAGTTATAGCCAAACTTTTCAATTTTCTCAGTTTTACAGCTACCTTCCTCTGGTGTACCCTGCTCTTTACCCTAGAGCAGCTGCTAAAATATCAGCTAGGGGTGTGGGTAGCCCCTCTACAACCAACTTTACGGCTGTGAGTTACCCTTCCTCTAGTACCAACTATAGAGGTGAAGATATCTAGTATGGAATAAACCACTTATTACACTTGTCAGAGTGTTATGGCAAGATATTTCACTCTCAGGCTTTATTTTCACTCCTTGAAATATTTCGCCATATCACACTCTGACTCATGTAATACATAAGTATTATATAATATTATATATATATATTATATATATATATATAGATAGAAAACTCATTAGTATACAACTTCGCTGAATTAGAGTAACATGTCCACCTGCTTCAAATACTGTGTCCTTATAAACAAACATTTAGGCTTTGGTAAATGTCATCACAGTGAGAAAAGAAAAACTGGATTGTGTTCAATACACTGATAAAATACTAGTTAAAAAAAAACAATAAAGATTGTAAGATGGGTTCTTATATAATTAATTTTTAGATGAACATTCAAACTCCCGCCCACACACAATCCACAAAGCTTGACTGGCGGATGAGGAACATAAACACAGCTGGAATTATAAATTGAGACCAGAGACTCGGCATTCCACTACACTTGACACCCACACAAACCTGGTCTGATTGCCTGTCTCTGTCGTACCACTGCAACCACTCTTGTTGCTGACCTTTTGGCATTTAAAATTGTTGGTTGGCCATAATCTAATTTACTGGCATTCTCAGTAACAAGAACTGACATTTATTCAACAAATTCTTAGAAAAAACTACATTTCATTGATCAGAAAAGGGTTTACCGAAACCTCCTAAAATTGTCTTATTGAATTAGGCCAATTGGTTGAGGCTTGCTTTGGCTCTAAATAAGAATAATAAAGTACAAAGCAACTGCTGTTAATTTAATTTACACACACAATTTAATTTCATCATAACTGCAAGAATATTCTTTCATATGCAACCTCAGTCCTCAGCAATGTCAAGATCTGTTCCAGAACCCACTAAAACTACCTCTGAATTGACTCAGTATCCGGCCATGTCCACCCGCATAAATCATACTAACACACAAAGTACAACTTTCTTGGTAATGAAAACCATATAAGGATTTCATTTCTTCTTACGAATGAAATATCTGAATTATGAAGGTTCGTATTCTTATTGTTGCTGAGAAATTAGGGACATTTGAGCAAAATTAACCTAATTAATACCTTAGCTAATTCATTGTTCAATACAAAAAAAAATGTGGTATTATTTTGAAATACCACAGCTGTGGAAAACTGAATAGTCATTTGATTGGTTACAGTGATTTATCGATGACCTCACAGACTTTATCCGCTAGGCAATATCGCAGCAACATTCCCGGGCAGCACTATCTAGCAATGGACAGAAAAGCATGAATAATTGCAGAATCAGAGTGGGGCGACTTCTTTGACGAAAATATAATACAAGGTTAGGATTTCTTAATTAAAGAAATAAATTATTATCTTTGGCTATCGTACTACATAGCACAGAAAACTGAAGATGAGGATTAATAGCACTCGTGTGGCAAAAAAGTTCACTTGGCTCTGCCTCATAATTCTTTTTCGTGCCACTTGCTAACGTGTTATTACACCTCCACCCACACTGGCTGGCTACTAAATGCTTTATTAGTACCATACACGTTGAGGTTTTCGTTACTTATTCTTGTTAGCATTAGCAAACACAAAGTGGAGTGGGTCACTCAGAAAATAAGTGAAGTGAGCACTCTAACTGCATATCAATGCTGGTTTCATTGCAAATAAAAAAAAAATTTAAAAGGAAAAAAAATTAAAAAGAAAATAAAGAAAGGCTCTCACAACTTTTCAATTCAATCAAATATATATTAACTTAAGTGATAGAATTTGTGTCCAGCTTCACTTGTGAAAACCCCTTACCTAAAAACTCCTCGTCACTTGAAATCTCAACATCCTCGTGTTTGTTTCTTTTCTCCTTGTCTTCAGATGGTGGTAACTTGAGCCGTGAGTGAACAGAGTACTCCTTCTTGTCGTAATCATACTGGAGGTAGCACGCCAGATCAGGGTCATAGTACAACTTGGACTCCTGCAGGGTAATGAGCATGACCCAATGTATAGTGAGTATAATAAAAAGAAATGAATAGGACGTACTTGGAGTAAAATTATACATTATTGGTATAAGTGATTGCAGAGTTAGTAGCGGAATTCCAGACTGCTACAACTAGCTGCTGTGATATCAATCATTGTATGTTAGCATCTGAGCTAGAGCAAGGGCTAGAGCTAGGGCTAGGGCTAAGGTTAGAGCTAGGGCTAGAGCAAGGATTAGGGCTAGAGCTAGGGCTAAGGTTAGAGCTAGGGCTAGAGCAAGGATTAGGGCTAGAGCTAGGGCTAAGGCTAGAGCGACAGCTTGAGCAAGAATTAGGGCTAGAGCTAAGGTTAGAGCAAGGGCTAGTGCAACAGCAAACAGCACAGCCCAGTTGTAGTGGTAGATACCCTGTGTTGCTGCATGTAATATTTGGTCAGTTGATATACTACAAACAGAAGCAAGTTCACAGAGGATGAGGTATTTGTGAGCAACGAACTGACGAATAAAAAATTGAGCATGATAAGTCTTGCATCACTGCATGCAAAAATCTATCCAAAATAAGTAATAGTAATTGCTGGAAGGTGTTGCCAAATAAAAAACATCTTTGGAATTGGAGAGAAGTAATATGCTAGGTCTGACCTTGACCTACCCATCAGACACGACGTAAATTACAAGTACCAAACAATAATATTTGAATCCCAAATTTATGCAATATTTATTTATGTAGTGTCCATCACTAACATCAGCTGTGGTGCATCAGCCAAAGTTGCCCATAAAGTAGAGGAAGAGCACTGATTGAGAGGTACTCATTCAGGCATTGAAAAAGTGATCTGCTCACGAAACTTTAAGCACTTCAGTCTTTTTTTTATTCTTTTTTTTTTTTATAGAATTCTTTCCCCCTTAACTAGTTTCTCTGCCTTACAACTACTACTGCTACTACTACTACAACTACTACTACTACTAGTGGTGTGCTTGAGCACAAATGGTGAGCGAGCCTTAAACTACAATATTGTTAAACTATTGATTTTAACAACTAACATTCAAACTACTAAAATATAGTCAAGTTGTTAAATTACGCATATGCGGTAAAGGGGTTTCAATGCCATAGTAACCGCTCCTCTCAACTGTTTGAATTGAAAAAGAAGCAACAAAATCAAGTCACGTTATTTAAATTTTTCTTTGTGATATTCTTAATAGTAGTTGTAAAGCACAATACTTTCACACAACTGAACATACCTACGCAAGACTTACCTTCGTGGTTCGTCTAGTGGACAATGAATTTTCAAGTAAATACTGTTGAGTAGGGCTTATAACAGTGACAAATAGTGTATTAACTTACTACCGCCACTAACTCGAATAGAAATGGAG